>Ga0209257_1000632_pt1 | contig 56381 bp, 48 predicted proteins | sample AraplaCvi_mCL_r2_FD_184277 | JGI IMG/M metagenome (GOLD analysis project Ga0209257, IMG submission 184277) | Arabidopsis root microbial communities from North Carolina, USA - plate scrape MF_Cvi_mCL_r2 (SPAdes) (version 2) | ecosystem: Host-associated > Plants > Roots > Endosphere | place: USA...
GCGCAGGTGCTTGAACATCCGCATGTTCCAGCTCTTGGCCAGGGCGCTCTCGAACGGCACGTTCTGGCTCTGCAGGAAGCTGTGGAAGCCCATCAGGCCCAGGCCCACCGAGCGCTCACGCATGGCGGCGTAGGCGGCGGCCTTGGCGGCGTCCGGGGCGCGGTCGATGAAGTCCTGCAGGACGTTGTCGAGGAAGCGCATGATGTCCTCGATGAACATCGGATGGTCGCGCCACTCCAGGAACGTCTCGGCGTTGACCGACGACAGGCAGCAGACGGCCGTGCGGTCGTTGCCCAGGTGGTCCAGGCCGGTGTGCAGCATGATCTCGCTGCACAGGTTCGACTGGCGGACCTGCAGGCCCAGCTCGCGCTGGTGCTGGGGCATGGCGCGGTTCACGGTGTCGGAGAAGATCAGGTAGGGCTCGCCGGTCTGCAGCCGCAGCTCCAGCACCTTCTGCCACAAGGCGCGGGCGTCGACCTCGCGCAGGACCTCGCCTGTCTTGGGCGAGCGCAGGCCGAACTTGGCGCCGTCGCGCACGGCATGCATGAACTCGTCGGTGATCGAGATGCCGTGGTGCAGGTTCAGGGACTTGCGGTTGAAGTCGCCCGACGCCTTGCGGATCTCCAGGAACTCTTCGATTTCCGGGTGGTGGATGTCGAGATAGACGGCCGCCGAGCCGCGGCGCAGGCTGCCCTGGCTGATCGCCAGGGTCAGGCTGTCCATCACGCGGATGAAGGGGATGATGCCGCTGGTCTGGCCCTGGCCCTTGACCTTCTCGCCGATCGACCGGACGCCGCCCCAGTAGGTGCCGATGCCGCCGCCGTTGGCCGCCAGCCAGACGTTCTCGTTCCAGACGCCCAGGATGCCGTCCAGGCTGTCGTTGACGGCGTTCAGGAAGCAGCTGATCGGCAGGCCGCGCTCGGCGCCGCCGTTGCTGAGCACCGGGGTCGACGGCATGAACCACAGCTGGCTCATGTAGTCGTAGACCCGCTGGGCGTGGTCGGCGTCGTCGGCGAAGGCCGTCGACACGCGGGCGAACATGTCCTGGTACGACTCGCCCGGCAGCAGGTAGCGGTCTTCCAGGGTGGTCTTGCCGAAGTCGGTCAGCAGGGCGTCGCGCGAGCGATCCACCTCGACCTTGCGCACCAGGGCCAGCTTCGGGCGCTCGGCGCTTCGCAGGCCTTCGGTCCGGGCCTGGGGGACAGCCGTCGTCGTCTTCGCCGCTTCACTGCTCATGATCAAAAATCCATAATCAATCAGCGAGTTCCGGAGAAGGGAACGCCCCGTCCAGCCGCTATATCTTGTGGCCGAGGAGCCCCCTCAGCCCACATATGGGGCCACAGTGGCTAATGACTCGTCAACGACGAGATGCGCTCCGCGGGCGAGTTTTTTCTTAACAAGCTGTGAACGAACGACGGTGTCCGGGAAGATGCTGGGCAGGATCAAAGGGTTGCGTGGCCAAGACAAACGCCCCTGCGACGCGCTGTCGCGGGCCACAAAGAAGTGATCCGGTCGCGGACCGGATTCCGTGAAAAGGCGCTTGCCTCGACGACGTTCCCGCCCGCCGGGCGATCCGACGTCCACGGCGCATCTTCCGCGGCTTGTCCCGCGCCCTGGCGCGAAGGCGCGGCGCCAAAAGAAAAGGGCCCGGCGTCGCCGCCGGGCCCTCAACCTAGGTCGCGATCTTGATCTTAGAAGTTGATCGAGATCGTGGAACGGCGGTTCAGCGGTTCCTTCACACCGTCGCCGGTGGCGACGGCCGGGGCGCTTTCGCCCTTCCAGTCAACGGCCAGGGTGTCGGCGGCGACACCGGCGCCGACCAGGGCGTCAGCCACGGCCTTCGCACGACGCTCCGAGAGCTTGGCGTTGTACTTCGGCGAACCCGAGGTGTCGGTGTGACCGACGACCACCAGCTTGGTGGCGTGACCCGAGGTCGCGTAGTTCGCGGCTTCCGAAACCACCGACTGGGCTTCCGGCGTCAGGACGTACTGATCGAACGGGAAGTAGACGATGAACTCGCGCGCTTCGTACGGCGCCGGCGCCGGAGGCGGCGGGGGCGGAGGAGGCGGCGGGGGCGGAGGCGGAGGAGGCGGCGGCGGCGGGGGCGGCGGCGGCGGGGGCGGCGGGGCGGCGAAGGAATACCGCAGACCGACGGTCAGCGACTGGTCCTTGTACTGGCCCGCGAAATCGCCCGGCTGCAGCGACGCCGACGAACCGGTCGTCTGCCAGGTGTGCTCCTGGGTGGCGAACCAGCGATAGGTCACGTCGACCTTCAGCTTGTCGGTCGCCTTGATCGAGGCGCCGGCGATGGCCTGCCAGGCGATGGCGATGTCGTCGTCGTCGGCGGTCAGGTTCTGGATGGCCGGGTTGGTCGCGGTGACCGGGCCGACGCCGCTGAATTGCCCCAGCGCGCTGACGTCCAGGCGGTTGATGCCGACACCGGCGCCCAGGAAGGGGTTGATCCACGAGTCCGGCGCGAAATCGTACAGGACGTTGACCATCAGCGACCAGGAGTCGATCGAGCCCGACGGGCTGCCGCAGGTCGGGGCGGCCGCGGTGCGGGTCACGCCGGGGGTGCAGAGGCCGATCGGCTGCTGACGAACCGGGTTGCCGCGGACGCTGGTCAGGTCGCCGGGGCGATAGCCGCCCTCGACTTCAGCGCGCCAGTTCGGATTGAACTGATAGCCCAGGCGGACGAAGCCGGCCCAGTCGTCATCGGTCGACCAGGTCCAGTGCGCCGTAGCGCCGTCCCGCAGGGCCAAGTCCGATTCGGTGTTCATGCCCTCGGGCCAGTGGTAGCCAAGGTCGACCGCGCCGTACCAGCCGGTCTCTTGGGCCGAAGCGGCGCCAGCGGCGAACACCGCGGCCAGAGCCACTCCCGCCAGGAGTTGGAGTTTCATATCAAGAGCCCTCTATTGCCCTGCACCGGCCGAGACCGACCGAGCATTGTTATACCAAGGCGCACGATCCGCGAAAGTGTCAGCAGAGCAACACCCGCCAGGTTTCGGCGTCCCTTAGAAAAGACGCTGTGAACACCTGACCGCCCCCGCAGAATCAACTTCCGAGCGTTTCGGCTGACTGTCCCGGAAAAAAGCGCCAGCGTGGTACCGGTTCGCACGTGAATCCGCGCAGCGCAAGGCCTTGAGCACGTTTTGACCCTTCGAGGCCTGTAAAAACGTCACGTTCGGGTGCGAACCCCGCCCCGGCGCACAAGGGCGCCGGCTACCTCAGTCGAGCGTCCTGCGGTAGCGTGACATGGCCGCGGCGGCGATGGCCACGACAAATACCGCCAGGGCGGCAAGACTTGTCCACAGGTCCACGATCCCCAGTCCTTTAAGTAAAGACCCGCGCACCACCCTCAGGAAATGGGTCACGGGAATCACGCCGCCCAGGGCCTGGGCCCAGGCCGGCATACCCCGGAACGGGAACATGAAGCCCGACAGCAGGATCGACGGCAGAATGTAAAAGAATGACATCTGCACGGCCTGCAGCTGGTTGCGGGCCACGGTCGAGATCAGGAAGCCCAGCGACAGCGACCCCAGGATGAACAGCACCACCCCCAGCGCCAGGGCGTCCCAGCCGCCCGCCATCGGCACGGAGAACAGCACCCGCGCCAGGACCAGGATCACCACCGTCTGGATCAGTCCGACCACCACATAGGGCGACAGCTTGCCGATCATCACCTCGATCGGCTTGGCCGGGGTGGCCAGCAGGCTCTCCATGGTGCCGCGCTCGTATTCGCGGGTCATGCCCAGCGAGGTCATCATCACCAGAGTCAGGGACAGCACCACGCCCAGCAGGCCGGGAACGATGTTGTAGGCGGTGATGGCCTCGGGATTGTAGCGCCGGTGGATCACCACCTCGAACGGGTCCTGGCCGGGCCCCATGCCGGAAGAGGGGGCGACCGCGCCGACGAGGTCGCGGGAAAGCGCCGTACGCGGAAGATTAGCCAGGGCGGCGATGGCCCCGCCGGTGGCGGCCGGATCGGAGGCGTCGGCCTCGACCAGGATCTGGGCGTCGTCGCCGCGCACCACGCGCCGGGTGAAGTCGGCGGGGATGGTCAGGGCGAACTGCACCTCGCCGCGAGCGATGGCCCGGTCCAGCTCCTCGGGCGAAGCGGCTTCCCGGACGATCTTGAAATAGCCGTTGTGGGCCAGGGCCGAGAGGGTCGAGCGGGCCATCGGCCCGTGGTCCTGCACCAGCACCGCCGTGGGCAGGTCGCGCGGGTCGCTGTTGATGGCGTAGCCGAACAGCATCAGCTGGACGATCGGCATGACCAGGATCATCGCATAGGTCAGCCGGTCGCGGGTGAGCTGGATGAACTCCTTGGTCAGCACCGCCAGGATGCGGTTCAGGGACAGGCCGCGGTCGGCGGACGCCCCCGGATCGGAAGACCGGGCGCTCATTGGAAATTGTCCCGCGACGCGGCCATCAGCTGGATGAAAACGTCCTCCAGGGTGGGCGACACCTCGGTCCAGGTCAGCGGCGGCCTGCGATAGGGGGCGATGGCGGCCTCCAGCGCCGCGCGGTCGCTGCCGCTGACGTGCAGGGCGGCGCCGAACGGAGCGGCCATGGCCACGCCCGGCGCCTTGGCCAGCTCGCGGCCCAGACGGTCGGCCCCGGGCCCTTCGGCGCGGAAGGTCGTCAGGCCCGACTGGCCGATCACCTCGGCCAGGGTCCCCCGCGCCATCAGCTTGCCGTAGGCGATGTAGGCGATGTCGTGACAGCGCTCGGCCTCGTCCATGTAGTGGGTCGAGACCATCACGGTCAGGCCCTCGGCCGACAGGGCGTGGATCTCGTCCCAGAACTCTCGCCGGGCTTGGGGATCAACGCCCGCCGTGGGTTCGTCCAGCAGCAGCAGGCGTGGCTCGTGCAGCACGCAGGCGGCCAGGGCCAGGCGCTGCTTCCAGCCGCCCGACAGGCTGCCGGCCAGCTGCCCTGCGCGCTGGGTCAGGCCCAGCCGCTCCAGGGCCTCGTCGACCCGCGCCCGCCGGCGGTCCAGGCCGTAGATCCGGGCCGTGAAGTCCAGGTTCTCGCGGATCGACAGGTCCTCGTAGAGCGAGAACTTCTGGGTCATGTAGCCGGTCTGGCGCTTGACCGCCTCGGCCCGCCGCCGGAAGTCCAGGCCCAGCACCGTCCCCTCGCCGCCGTCCGGGGTCAGCAGGCCGCACAGCATGCGCAGGGTGGTGGTCTTGCCCGAGCCGTTGGGGCCCAGGAAGCCGGTGATCTTGCCCGCCCCCACCTGGATGGTCAGGTCCTGGACCACGTGCTTGTCGCCGTACGACTTGTCCAGGCCGCGGACGTCGACGGCGAGGTCGCCGCCCGGCTCGTCCTGGGCCAGGCCGGCGGCGGCGCTCACCGGCCCGCCGCCTTCAGCGGGACGACGTCGACCGGCAGGCCCGGCGGCAGGTCGGCCGGATGATCCGGCAGGGCCTCGACCAGGAATACCAGCCGGTCGCGGGCGTCGCGGCTGTAGATCACCGGCGGAGTGAACTCGGCCCGTGGACTGACGAAATTGATCCGGGCGCCCAGACCCGGTTTGCAGCCGTCGCAGGCGAAGGCGATCCGCGTCCCCGGCCTGTAGAGCGCGACCTCGGCCTGGGGCACGTAGAAGCGCAGCCGCACCCGGTCGTCGGCCAGCAGGGCCACCACCGGCTGGTTGGCCGCCACCCACTCGCCGGGCTGGTAGAAGACGTCCTGCACCCGGGCCGCCGCCGGGGCCCTGGGGCTGATCTGGTCCAGGCGGCTCTGGGCGGCCGCCAGCTGGTCGCGGGCCGCGGCGGCCTGGCTTTCGGCGGCGCGGACGGCGTCGGGCCGCGCGCCCAGGGTGCCGACCCGCCGCTGCTGCTCGACGGTGCGGACATTGGCCTGGGCGGTCTTCAGGGCGGCCCGCGCCTGGTCCAGCCGGGCCGGGGCGTAGATCCCCCTGGCCGCCAGCGGCGCGACCCGGTTGTAGTCGGCCTGGGCCTCGGCCAGGGCGGCGGCGGCGGCGGCGCGCTGGGCGTCGTAGACCGCCAGCTCGTCGGGCCGCTGGCCCTTGGCGGCGTCCAGCGCCTGGGACTGGGCGGCGGCGGCTTGCGAGGCGGCCTGGTCGCGGGCGGCGACCAGCTGGGCGGCGTCCAGGGCGAACAGCGGCTGGCCGGCGGCCACGCGCTGGCCCCGCTGGACCGACACCGTGCTGACCGGCCCGGCCGCCGACGCCCCGACATACAGGGTCTCGCCCTCGACATAGCCCGACAGCCGCCGGGGATGGGCCGCGCCCGGCCCCCAGATCCGCCAGGCGACGAAGCCGACCAGCCCGACGGCGGCCACGGCCAGGACGATGCGAACCGGCGGTTTCATGCGCGCCCCTTCCCCGGCTGGACCAGCATGCCCTGCAGGACCACCTCGGCGTGCTGGGCCAGCAGGGCCTTCAGGTCGATCGGCTTGACCCCGACGGGCGCGAACACCTCGCGCCACAAGACGCCCAGCAGCAGGGGTCCCGCCAGGCTGAACACGTAGAGCTGGGGGTCGCCGGGCCGCACCTCGCCGCGCGCCTGGGCGGCGGCCACCGCCCCGCCCATGGCCCCCAGCATCACCGAGACCACGTCCTCGTGCCAGACCTTGGCCAGTTCGGGGAAGTTGCGCGACTCGCCGATCACCATCTTGGCCACCGCGCCCAGCCGGCCCTCGGTGATCACCTCGGCGACGCGGGCGAAAGCCAGGCGGATCAGGTCGCCGAACGGCAGCGGGCTCTGGGCGACGAAGCCGGCGACGGTCGCCAGGTTGGGGACGATCGTCTCGCGCACCACCGCCCGGAACAGGTCCTGCTTGGTCTCGAAATAGAGATAGAGCGCGCCCTTGGAGATCCCCGCCCGGGCGGCGATGTCGTCCAGCCGCGCGGCGGCGAAGCCCTTCTCGGAAAACACCTCCAGCGCCGCGGCGAGGATCTCCCCGGGCCGCGCCTCGCTGCGTCGTCGCCATTTGGGCTGGCCGGGGGGCATGGTGCGGGCTCGTTGATATATAACTGACGGGTCAGTTATATATCAAGGCGCAGAATTCCACAACCTGCCCACTGGATACGCCAGGGGATCGTCTGTCGCTCGAAGAGAGTAGCGATGTTGGAACAATTGGCGAAAGAGCTGGCGTAGCCCAGGCGACACAAGGCAGCCCCTCCTGGCGTCACCTAAGGGTGATGGCAGGCCCTTGAGATCGACCGCTCCGGACAACCGTCCCGCACCAGAGACGGCGGCAAGGTTGAAGGTGCGTTGATCCCCCTTCTCGCAAGAAGCTCGCCGCTGAAAAGGACCATGCGATCGGGCCTTGCCGCTGCGCGGGATTTCGAAGCTCAGCCTCCCCGAAAAGCATCAATACCGGCCCAAGCGCGGAAAGATTCAAAATGTACTTGTACCGACCGGTAAAAGTTTGTACCTATCGGTACAAGCTGATGAACCTTCAAGGGCTCAAAGGCTTCACCGCACTTTTTTAGCCGCCTCCCGTCACGGCCCTGCACTCCCCCCGCTCGCCAAGGCCCTTCAAACCTCGAAAGGAATTCAAATGTCGCGTCCTCCGCTGCCCCCGTTCACTCACGAAACCGCTGTCGAAAAGGTTCGCCTGGCCGAAGATGGCTGGAACACCCGCGATGCGGCCAAGGTCGCCCTGGCCTACACGCTTGACACACGCTGGCGGAACCGGGTCGAGTTCGCGGTCAACCGGGAACAGGCCCAGGCGTTTCTGGAGCGCAAGTGGAACAAGGAACACGACTATCGGCTCATCAAGGAGCTGTGGGCGTTCACCGGCGACCGTATTGCCGTGCGCTACGCCTACGAGTATCGCGATGACGCTGGACAGTGGTTCCGGGCCTACGGAAACGAAAACTGGCTCTTCGCCGAAGACGGACTGATGTCGAACCGCCACGCCAGCATCAACGAGATGCCAATCAAGGAGTCGGAGCGCCTGTTCTTCTGGCCGCTCGGCCTGCGTCCGGACGACCACGCTTCGCTGAGCGATCTGGGCCTGTGAGTTCCAAGCGCGCCCTCACGGATCGCGAAAGCGCCTTGCCGGCGCTGGCGGAAGCCTTTCGCGAGCACGGGTTCGAGGGCGCGACCTTGACCTCTCTGTCAAAGGCGACGGGCCTCGGCAAAGGCAGCCTCTACAACTTCTTTCCCGGCGGGAAGGAAGAGATGATGCAGGCCGTCCTGGAGAACATCGACGGTTGGTTCGCCAACACAATCTTCTCGCCGCTGGAACAGGCTGTTGATCCAGCGGCGGCGGTCACGGCGATGTTTGACGACGTAACCACCTATTTCCGTTCCGGAAGACGAGTGTGCGTCGTTGGAAGCCTCGGGCTGAACTCTTCTGGCGAGGCGTTCTCGGTCAAGGTGAAGGAATACTTCGCGCGCTGGATCTCGGCCTTGGCTCACTGTTTGGAAGTGGGAGGGGCGCCGCCGGCTTTGGCCCTGGATCTCGCTGAAGAGGCGGTTTCTGGAATACAGGGCGCCATCGTCCTGGCGAGGGCGCTGGGTGACGAGGCGAGCTTTCAACGGATCGTTCGCCGGCTCAAATCGACCTTGCTCGATGCGATCGGCCGCGTCGGCTGACGCCCCCTATTCCGCCCGGCGCTCGGAAAGCTCCACGATGGAAACCCGAACGTCCGACTAGGATCGAAGCCGCTCGTTGGCGCCACTATTCGCCCCCCTACGCCCGCCCCGCGTCCCGCAGCCGCTTCCGCTTCCCCCCCAGCGCATCGGGCCGGTTCAGGACCTTGCGGTACTCGTCGCGGCGTTCGTGGATCGAGGCGATGACCAGGCCCATGGGCACGCCGATGTCGACCAGCACGGCTTCCGACAGCTGCAGCGAGGCCTCGATGGTCTCGGGCACGGCGTCGGTGGCGCCCAGGTCGTAGAGGCGGGCGGCGTGACGGGCGTCGCGGGCCCGGGCGACGATGGTCAGTTCGGGACGATGGCCGCGGGCCGTGGCGACCACCGCCTCGGCGGCCTCGGGCGAGTCCATGGTCACCACCACCGCCCGTGCGTAGTCCAGGCCGCAGCGCTCGAGCAGCTCGACCCGCGAGGCGTCGCCGAAATAGACCTTGTGGCCGTTGCGGCGGCCCTGCTGGACGAAGCCAGGGTCGCGGTCGATGGCGATCCAGGGCAGGTCGTGGCGGTCCAGCATGTCGCCGACCAGCCGGCCGACCCGGCCGTAGCCGACCACCAGCACCCGGCCGACGGGCTCCTCGCCCTGATGCTCCTCGGGGACCTCGGGCGCCTCGCTGACCGGGGCCGGGGCGCGCCTGGCCAGCCGTCCGCCGATCCCCGACAGCAGCGGGATCAGGAACATGGTCAGGGTCGCGGCCACCAGCACCGCCTGGCCGACCTGGCCCGAGACCACCCCGGCGGCCGTGGCGTTGTCCAGGATCACGAAGGCGAACTCACCGCCGGCCGCCAGGGTCAGGGCCGCCTCGATCGCCGCCCGGCCCGACAGGCCCAGCAGCCGCCCCAGCCCGACGACCATCACCGCCTTGACGGCGACGAGGCCCAGGGCGACGGCCAGCACGAAGACCGGCGAGGCGACCAGCAGCGACAGGTCCAGGCGGATGCCCAACGACACGAAGAACAGGCTCAGCAACAGGCCCTTGAACGGCTCGATCTTGACCTCGACCTCGTGGCGGTACTCGGTCTCGGCCAGCAGGATCCCGGCCACGAAGGCGCCCAGGGCCATCGACAGGCCCGACAGCGAGGCCACCAGCCCGGCGCCGATGATCACCAGCAGGCAGGCGGCCATGAACATCTCTTCGCTCTTGGCCTTGGCCACCGAGCGCATCATCGGCCGCAGGGCCAGGCGGCCGAACAGCACGATCACCCCCAGGCCGACCACCGCCGGGCCCAGGGCCAGCAGGTCGCCCAGGCCGAAGGTCCCGTCGCCGCGACCAAGGATGGCCAGGGTGATCAGGATCGGGGCCACCGCCAGGTCCTGGAACAGCAGCACCGAGAAGGTCGCCCGCCCGCCCTCGGCGTGCAGCCGCTTGCGCTCGACCAGCACCGGCACGGCGATGGCGGTGGACGACAGGGCCAGGGCCGCGCCGATCGCCAGGGCCGCCACCGGCGGCTGGCCCAGGAGCATGGCGACGCCGCCCAGGGCCAGCGAGCAGCCGATCATCTGCAGGGCGCCAAGGCCGAACACCAGCTTGCGCATCAGCCGCAGGCGCTCCCACGACAGCTCCAGCCCGATCATGAACAGCAGGAACACCACCCCGAACTCGGCCAGCTGGGCGATTTCCTGGGGGTTGTCGACGGTGACGTAGTCCAGCCAGGGGAAGGTGCGGCTCAGCGCCCCCAGGCCGAACGGCCCCAGGATCACCCCGGCGATCAGAAAGCCGAGGATGGGGTTCAGCTTCAGCCGCTTGAACAGCGGCGCGACGATGCCCGCCGTGGCCAGGAACAGCACCAGGTCCTTGTAGTCCGCCGGCGATATCGCGTGGTTCACGTGGTGGAGCCCCCTGTTCTGGCGTTCCTAGCTGGCGGTCTTCAGTCTCACGCCCGCCCCCGCCTCGGCCCCCGGGTCGTTTCCGGGCGGGATCAGCGCGACGCCGCCGGCCTCCAGCGCGTCGATCAGCAGCCGTTCGGTGCTATGGTGCAAGGCGTGGCGTTCGGTCTCGAAGTCCTTGACCGTGCTGCGCGACACGCCGGCCCGGTCGGCCAGCTCGCCCTGCGACCAGCTGAGCAGGCCGCGCGCGCCCCGGCACTGGGCCGGCAGGAGAATTTTGGCGTGCGGCATCTGGCGCTCCGGGGCATCTCCACCCATATTGGTTGACTACGCCCGAAAACGTTGACCGTCAAGGAGCGCCTTTGCACCACACCTCGCTGATCGCCACCATCGTCGCCGGCCTGGGCCTGGCCTTCGTGTTCGGGGCCGTCGCCAACCGCCTGAAGCTGCCCGTCCTGGTCGGCTACCTGGTGGCCGGCGTGGTCGTCGGCCCGTTCACCCCCGGCTACGTGGCCGACCAGGAGCTGGCCCCGCAGTTGGCCGAGATCGGGGTGATCCTGCTGATGTTCGGGGTGGGGCTGCACTTCTCGGTCAAGGACCTGCTGGCGGTGCGCAAGATCGCCATCCCCGGCGCGGTGGCGCAGATCCTGGCCGCCACCGCCATGGGGATCGGCCTGGCCCACCTGCTGGGCTGGACCCTGGGCGCGGGGATCGTGTTCGGCCTGGCCCTGTCGGTGGCCTCGACCGTGGTGCTGCTGCGCGCCCTGCAGGAGCGGCGGCTGATCGAGACCGACCGCGGCCGCATCGCCGTCGGCTGGCTGATCGTCGAGGACCTGGCCATGGTGCTGGCCCTGGTGCTGCTGCCAGCCCTGTCGGGGATCCTGGGCGGCGAGGCCCCGCCCCCCGGCCCCGGCGGCGTCGCGGGGGCCTTCGCCATGACCCTGGGCAAGGTCGCCGCGTTCGTGGCCCTGATGCTGGTGGTCGGCCGCCGGGTGATCCCGTGGATCCTGCACCGCATCGCCCACACCGGCTCGCGCGAGCTGTTCCGCCTGGCGGTGCTGGCCATCGCCCTGGGCGTGGCGTTCGGCTCGGCCGCGCTGTTCGGCGTCTCCTTCGCCCTGGGCGCCTTCTTCGCCGGCATGATCATGGCCGAGAGCGAACTCAGCCAGCAGGCCGCCAACGAGACCCTGCCCCTGCGCGACGCCTTCGCGGTGCTGTTCTTCGTGTCGATCGGCATGCTGTTCAACTGGTCGGTGATCCTGCGCGAGCCCCTGGCCGTGCTGGCGACCCTGGGGATCATCGTGGTCGGCAAGTCGGTCGCCGCCTATCTGATCGTGCTGGCCTTCAAGCGCCCGCAGAGCGTGGCCCTGACCATCTCGGCCAGCCTGGCCCAGATCGGCGAGTTCTCGTTCATCCTGGCCGGGCTGGGCGTGTCGCTGAAGCTGCTGCCCAAGGAAGGCCAGGACCTGATCCTGGCCGGGGCCATCCTGTCGATCCTGCTCAACCCGCTGCTGTTCGCCCTGCTGGACAAGGTGCTCCCCCGGCTGGCCGGCCGGGCCGGCGAACCGGCCGCGCCCGCCGCGGCGGCCCAGCCGCACGGCGTGCTGGTCGGCTACGGACGGGTCGGCAAGGCCGTGGCCGAGGGCCTGAAGGGCCGCATGCCCCTGGTGGTGGTCGAGGACGAGGGCGAGCGGGCCGAAGCGCTGCGGGCCGCCGGCTTCGAAGTGATCCAGGGCAACGCGGTCAGACCCGACGTGCTGCTGCGGGCCGGCCTGGCCCAGGCCACCCACCTGTTCGTCGCCGTGCCCAGCCCGTTCGAGGCCGCCCGGATCATCGAACAGGCCCGCGCCGCCAATCCGGCGGTCAAGATCATCGCCCGGGCCTATACCGACAACGACGTCGACCTGCTGACCCAGATGGGCGCGACCCACGCCCTGATCGGCGAGCAGGAGATCGCCCGCGGCATGCTGGCCCTGGCCCCGAAACGGCCGCCGCCGGCGGCGTCCGTGCATTAGGGAAGGACTGTTCGCCCTCCTACAAGGCCGCGCCGTCCAGTTCCCTCTCTCGTGGAGAGAGGGAGGGGCCCACCGCCGGAGGCGGTGGGAGGGTGAGAGGTTTCAGCGTCGGCCGGAAAATCCCGATTCCTCCCGTTGCGCCGCTACACGGACAGGTCCCGATCGACGCGGTCGCGTGGACTCTGTCTGCAAAGCGGCCAAGTGATCGTCGAGCTGTTCGGCTACCTCGTGCTGAGGTTCCGCAACGAAGGTGTCGTGGCGCGCTTGGTTCGGAAAGGTTGTAACCTCTCCCCCTCCCACCGCTTCGCGGCGGGCCCCTCCCTCTCTCAAAGAGAGAGGGATCTTAGGAGTGGCCGGCTCTAACAAGGCCGCTGAGACAGGGAGACCGGCGATGGCCAGACTGGTGTTCGGAATGATGCAGTCGCTGGACGGCTATGTCGCCGGACCGCCCGGGGGGCCGGAGCTGCCGGCGCCCGGCCCGGCGCTTCACCGCCACTTCAACGACCACGTCCGCGGCCTGGCCGGCTGCCTCTACGGCCGCCGCCTGTACGAGATGATGCGGTACTGGGACGAGGACCGGCCGGAGTGGGACGCCATCGCGCGCGACTACGCCGAGGCGTGGCGGGCGCGACCGAAATGGGTCGTGTCCGGCTCGCTGACGTCGGTTGGCCCCAACGCGACGCTGGTTTCCGGCGACGTCGAAGCCTTCGTCCGGCGGCTGAAGGCCGAGGTCGACGGCGACATCGACGTGGCGGGACCGGAGTTGGCGGCCAGCCTGACCGAGCTTGGCCTGATCGACGACTATCACCTCTACCTGCGTCCGTTCGTGCTGGGCGGCGGAAAGCCCTATTTCGCCGGGCCCCGACCGCCCCTGCGCCTGGTCGCCAACGACCTCGTCCCGGAGGACGCCGTCCGGCTGGCCTTCGTCCCCGCCTGAACGGCCGGGATCGGACATCACCGGCTGCGATCACGCCGGGATCGGCTATAAGGTCACGCCATGACCCGCCTCGCCCTCGCCGCCTTCGCCGCCCTCGCCATCCCCGCCTTCGCGGCGCCCGCCCAGGCCGCCGACTACCGCGTCGGCGGGATCGAGATCCACCATCCCTGGACCCGACCGGCCAAGGCCGGCATGAACGGGGTCGGCTACCTGACCCTGGTCAATGTCGGCGCCAAGCCCGTCCGGCTGCTGATGGTCCAGAGCCCCGCCGCCCGCGCGGTGACCCTGCACCAGACCAGCGTGGAGGGCGGGGTGTCGTCGATGCGGGAGGTGACCGACGGGCTGCGGATCGCGCCAGGGGCCCGTGTCGCCTTCGCGCCCGGCGGCTACCACCTGATGCTGATGGGCCTGACCCGCGCCCAGGCGCCGGGCGGCAAGGTCCCTCTGACCCTGGTGTTCGACGGCGGGCGGCGGATCCGCATCGAGCTGACGGTGGAATCGGGCGCCCCGAAAGCCGGCGCCGGCCCCGCCGCGGCCGATCCGATGGCCGGCATGCATCACGACCACTGAACATGACAAAAAAGTAAGGGACGAAACGCCCCGGTTGATGGCCAAGTCGCGGTTCGGATTTTCAACGGATCGCTGCTTCATGAATCGAATCTGGTTCGCCGCCGCCGCCATGGCCGCGCTGTCCCTGTCCGCCTTCGGGGCGGACGCCCGCGAAGACCACGACCACGCCTGCCTGAACGACGCCTGCACGATGCAGTCGCTGTTCGTCGCCGCCGACACCCCGGCCGCCGGCCCGGCGACGATGTCGCTGGAGTCGCCGCGCTACGGCGCCTGGGGCTTCGACGTCGCGGGCATGGACCGCACGGCCCGGCCGGGCGACGACTTCTACAAGTTCGCCAACGGGACCTGGGACGCCAACACCGCCATTCCCAGCGACCGCACCCGCTACGGCAATTTCGACAAGCTGGCCGAGCTGTCGGAAGCCCGCACCAAGGCGATCATCACCGAGGCCGCCTCGGCCAAGTCGCCCGACGCCGACACGGTCAAGATCGGCGCCGCCTACAAGGCCTTCATGGACGAGGCCCTGGCCGAGAAACTGGACGCCAAGCCGATCGCCCCGGAACTGGCCGACATCCGCAAGGTCGGGACCAAGGACGACTTCACCGCCCTGATGGGCAGGAACCCCACCACCGGCTTCTCGGCGATCCTGGGCCTGGGCATCAGCCCCGACGCCAAGAACCCGACGCGCTACGCCGTCTACGCCACGACCGGCGGCCTCAGCCTGCCCGACCGCGACTACTATCTCGACGCCAAGTTCGCCGAGAAGAAGGCCGCCTACGAGGCCTATGTCGCCCAGATGCTGACGATGATCGGCTGGGACAAGCCCGCCGAGAACGCCAAGGCCGTGGTCGCCTTCGAGACCCAGTTGGCCGAGGCGTCGTGGACCCGCGCCGAGCGCCGCGACCGCGACAAGACCTACAACCCCATGACCCTGGCCCAGCTGCAGGACCTGACCCCGGGCTTCGCCTGGAACCGCTACCTGGTGGGGACCGAGCTGCCGGCGATCGACCGCGTGGTGGTGACCACCAACACCGCCTTCCCCAAGTTCGCCAAGATCTACGCCGACACCCCGCTGGATACCCTGAAGGCCTGGCAGGCGTTCAAGGTCGCCGACGGCGCCGCGCCGCTGCTGTCCAAGCGCTTCGTCGACGCCAGCTTCGCGTTCCGCAACAAGACCCTGGCCGGCCAGCCCGAGCAGAAGCCGCGCTGGAAGCGCGCCGTCGCCTCGGTCAACGACCAGCTGGGCGAGGCAGTCGGCCGCGTCTATGTGGCCCGCTACTTCCCGCCGGACTCCAAGGCCAAGATGGTCGACCTGGTCGGCAACATCCGCGGCGTGCTGAAGGCGCGCCTGGAGACGCTGGACTGGATGTCGCCGCAGACCAAGGCCCAGGCCGAGGACAAGCTGGCCCAGTTCACCGTCAAGATCGGCTATCCCGACAAGTGGCGCGACTATTCCAAGCTGGTGATCAAGTCCGACGACGTCTACGGCAACGCCCTGCGCTCCGGCGCCTTCGAGTGGCGCCACGACGTCGAGCGCCTGAACCAGCCGGTCGACAAGACCGAGTGGGGCATGACCCCGCAGACGGTCAACGCCTACTACAACTCGGTCAATAACGAGATCGTCTTCCCGGCCGCCATCCTGCAGGCCCCGTTCTTCCATCCGGACGCCGATCCGGCCGTCAACTACGGCGGCATCGGCGGGGTGATCGGCCACGAGATCAGCCACGGCTTCGACGACCAGGGCCGCAAGTCGGACGGCAAGGGCGTGCTGCGCGACTGGTGGACCGCCGAGGACGCCGCCAAGTTCAAGGCCCAGGCCGACAAGCTGGGCGCCCAGTACGGCGCCTTCGAGCCCCTGCCCGGCTCCAAGGTCAACGGCCAGCTGACCATGGGCGAGAACATCGGCGACATGGGCGGCCTGGCCTTCGCCCTGCAGGCCTATCACGCCTCGCTGGCCGGCAAGCCCGCCCCGGTGCTCGACGGCTTCACCGGCGACCAGCGGGTCTATCTGGGCTGGGCCCAGGTCTGGCGCTCGAAGATCCGCGACGACGCCCTGCGCCAGCAGGTGGTCAGCGACCCCCACTCGCCGGCCTACTACCGCGTCAACGGCACGATCCGGAACCAGGACGGCTGGTACGGCGCCTTCGACGTCAAGCCGGGCGACAAGCTGTACGTCGCGCCGGAGGACCGGGTTCGGATCTGGTAGGCCGGATCGGGGACACGCCCTCGCGGCGTCTCCCCATCCAGGCCAGAAAGGCTGTCATCCCGGACGAGCGCGCAGCGCGAAGATCCGGGACCGGGGCGTGAACGCCGGCGTTTGCGGCGGTCCCGGATCGGCGCTCGGCTCCGCCGAGCTTGTCCGGGATGACAGGTTTTCAGGGCAAATCCATCTGCGATAGCCCTCCCGTCCAGACGCCCGGAGGCCCGACGGCCGGCGTGCTCTGAAGTTGGCGGGGACACGCCGCAAGGGCATGTCCCCAACGCAAAAAACGGCGGCCCGCACGCGGAGTCGCCGTTTTTATCGAGTCCGTCAAAAATATTGAGCCGGGGCCAGAAAACACTAAACCCGTCGCGGGGGATAATCGCGACGGGTCCAGCTATTTCTCGATCACTCGATCTAGGTGGGCGTTTCCTCCCCGAAACGCCGAAGGAAGGGAGCTCTCTTTGGGCCCGTTTCTTCCTTGCCAGCGTTAGAAACGGCAAATCCGGGATGGTGTCAACGGCAACGATCGTGAATCCGCGAGGCGCGGCGTTATTTTTGACACAAAACCGTTAGATTGGACCCGTGGGTCAAACTTATCGCTGATCTCCCAGCTTATTTTTGACAAGTCAGTCAAAACTTACCGGGATAGCCTCTGGCGAAGCTTGTCCAGCACCGCCGATCGCGACTCGAAGACATAGTCCGGGCGCGAGACGGTGACCGGCTCGACTCCGGCCGCGCCCAGGGCGGCGGCGGCTTCGAACAGGTCGGCCGCGGCCAGCAGGGCGCCGTTGGCCCGCCGGGCGCCCTGGCCGACGAACGGGGCCACGGCCGCCTGGCCCGCCGCGTCCTGCTCGGCCGGCCAGACCAGGGTGGCCAGCTTGCCCGCCCGGCCCTTGGCCTCGACCACGGACAGAAGGCGCGCCAGCGAGCCGACCTGGCCGTCCGTCCACGGCGTGATCAGCGAGGCGGTCAGCTGGGCCTGGCTCCTGAGGATCACCCCGTCGGACAGGATCTTCAGCCCGTTGGCCGCCAGGGTCGCGCCGGTGGTGGTGATGTCGACCACCAGCTCGGCCGCCCCGGCCGCCGGGGCTCCCTCGGTGGCCCCGCTGCTCTCGACGATCCGGTAGTCGGCCACGCCGTGGCGGGCGAAGAAGGCCCGGGTCTGGGTGACGTACTTGGTGGCCACCCGCAGGCGCCGGCCCGTCTTGGCCAGATGGGCGTGGCCCACCTCGTCGACGTCGGCCATGGTGTCGACGTCCAGCCAGCTCTTGGGGGCGGTGACCACCAGGTCGGCGCGGCCGAAGCCCAGGGCCCGCAGCAGCATGACCCGCGCGTCCATGTCCTCGCCGCGCTCGCGCAGCAGGTCCTCGCCGGTGACGCCCAGGTGCAGCTCGCCGCTGTCCAGCCCCGCGGCGATGTCGCCGGCCGACAGCAGCCGCACCGACACGCCCGGCAGGCCCGACAGCTCGGCCGAATAGCCGCGCGCGCCGCCCGACATCTCCAGCCGGAAGCCGCACTCGGCCAGCCAGGCCTCGACCTGGTCCTTCAGCCGCCCCTTGGACGGGATGGCGAAGATCATCGGCTCGCTCTTGTCCTGGGGGCTCATTCGCCGCCTCCCGCATAGGCTCGCGCCGGGCGCACCATGCAGCCCACGGCGCCGGTCCGGATGGTGTCCCGGGTCTCGGCCCCCAGCCGGACCGGCAGGCCGTCATAGCGGCCGCCGGCCGCCACCGGCCGCTCCTCGTCGAGCGCGGCGCTGCGCACCTCGAACAGGAAGCCGTCGTAGTAGCCGAAGGCCCGGCCGAAGGCGGCGGCCAGGGTCATGCGGTCCTCGGGGACGCCGCGCGCCACCAGGCCGGCCAGGCGCCGGCGCCAGCCGTCCAGGGCCGCGTCCAGCGCCCCGCGCTCGCGTCCGCCCAGGGCGGCGATGGCGTCCAGGGCCGCGCCCGGCCGGTCGCCGACCGCCAGGAAGGCCCGCACCGCGTCGGCCTCGCCGGCCGACAGGGCCCCGGCCCGGGCCGTCTGGGCCCGCTCGACCAGCCGGTGGGCGATCTCGGCCGGACGCCGGCCGCCGACCGGCTCGATGCCGGCCAGGGACCACAGCTCCTGCAAGACCGCCGAGGCCTCGGCCTCCGGCAGGCCGGCCAGCAGGGCGGCGATGCGGCTCTTCTCCTCCGAGGGCGCGTCCACGCCCCCCTCCAGCTCGATCTTCAGCTGGCGCGGCTTGGCGAAGGCCCGCTTCAGCCGCGCGCCCAGCGGCGGCGTCAGGCCCAGGCTGTCGACGAAGGCCCCGAACAGGCTGACGTCGCCCAGCAGCAGGGTCAGGTCGTCGCGCCCGCCGGCGGCCGCGCTGGCCCAGGCCAGGGCGGCCATCTCGGCGTCGGCCGCCACCGGATCGCCGGTCTCGAAGGCCTCGATCCCGAGCTGCAGGAACTCCTCGGCCCGGTCCGAGCCGCGCGGCGCGACCCGGAACGCCTTGCCCTCGTAGAAGTAGCGGCCCTGGACATTGCCGCTCCCCAGGTGCTGGCGGGCGATGGCGACGGTGAAGTCGGGGCGCAGGCAGGCCTCCTCGCCCGCGTCGCCCGAGACCACGAACAGGCGCGAGCGCATGGCCTCGCCGGCCAGGTCCAGCAACAGGCCCAGGGGCTGCAGCACCGGCGCGTCGGTCGGCGCGGCCCCGGCCGCCAGGAACGGAGCGCGGATGGCGTCGAGCGCCTCCGCCGGAATGGAACGCTCGAGCCTCATGCCCCTAACCCCCGATGATCTTGCGCACCGCCGCGACCAGCTCGCCGCGCGGGATCGTCTGCTGGCCGGGCCGCTCGGCCTTCCAGGCGGCGTTGTCGGCGACGCCGGCGGCCAGTTCGCGGCCCAGGTCCAGGTCCTTGATGGTCACCGTGCCGGCCGCGATCTCGTCGCCGCCCAGCATGATCGCCGCCGGCGACAGCCGCCGGTCGGCGTACTTCATCTGCGGCCGCATGCCCGAGGTCCCCAGATAGACCTCGGCCGCGATCCCCGCCGCGCGCAGCTCGCCGGCCACGGCGAAATATTCGCCCATGTGGGCCTGGTCGAAGGCGATGACCACCACCGGCCCCCGCGCCGCCCCGCCCGGCTCGCGCCCCGCCGCCCGCAGCGCCGCCGCCAGGCGCGAGACCCCGAACGAGAAGCCCGTGGCCGGCGTCACCTGGCCGGTGAACCGCGCCACCAGGTCGTCATAGCGCCCACCGCCGCCGATCGAGCCGAACGACACCTTGTTTCCCTTGTCGTCCGTGGTCGACAGCAGCAGCTCGGCCTCGAACACCGCGCCGGTGTAGTATTCCAGCCCCCGGACGATCGACGGCTCGAACGCCGCCTGGTCGTCGGCCACGCCCAGGCTCGCGAGCGCCGCGTCGATCCGCGCCAGCTCCTCCAGCCCCGCGTCGCCCTCGGCCGAGCCGCCGATCACCTCGGCGATCCGGGCCAGGGTGGCCGACCGCCCGCCGCCGCCGGCCTGGACGAAGTCCAGCACCGAGTCGACCGCCTTGCCGACCAGGCCCGCGCCCTTGGTGAAGGCGCCGCTCTCGTCCAGCCTTCCCTCGCCCAGCAGCAGGCGCACGCCCTCGACGCCCAGGCGGTCCAGCTTGTCGACGGCGCGCAGCACGGCCAGCTTCTGGCCGCCGGTCTCGACCCCGGCCGCGGTCAGCAGGCCGTTCAGCAGCTTGCGGTTGTTGATCTTCAGCACCGCCGCGCCGCGCGGCAGGCCGGCCGCCTCCAGCCCCTCGACGGCCATGGCGATGATCTCGGCGTCGGCCTCGGGACGGGCCGAGCCGACGGTGTCGGCGTCGCACTGGATGAACTCGCGGAACCGGCCCGGCCCCGGCTTCTCGTTGCGCCACACCGGCCCGAAGGCGTAGCGGCGGAACGGCTTGGGCAGGGTCTCCCAGTGCTGGGCGGCGAAGCGGGCCAGGGGCGCGGTCAGGTCGTAGCGCAGGGCCATCCACTGGTCGTCATCGTCCTGCAGCGCGAAGACCCCCTCGTTGGGACGGTCGCTGTCGGGCAGGAACTTGCCCAGGGCGTCGGCATATTCGAACGCCCCCGTATCCAGCGCCTCGAAACCGTAGCGCTCATAGACCGCCGACACCGCCTCCAGGATCGCCCGCTCGGCCCGCAGGTCGCGGGCCCGCTTGTCGGCGAAGCCGCGCGGGTTGCGGGCTTCGGGCCGGAAGGTCTCGCCGGAGGTGTCTGGCTGGTCGGTCATGCGCGTCGGGTCCTGATCGTAGGTCTCGACGGATGGCGCTCGTACGAAGCCCCATCCGCCCTCGCCCTTCCATCGGAAGGGCGTCGGCTATGTAAAGAGAGCGCGTTATGACCGCGAAACCGGCCCCACTTTCGCGGAACGCGCTCCGGCGGGGCTGCGGCTGGGCGTTGCTTAGAGCGAACGGACCCGGCCGATCCCGCGAGGCGAGGTCGGATGGTGGTGGCGGCCGTGATGGTGCGGCGTGCGGGTCATGGTGGGGCGGCTTGTAGCGGATGGCAGGCGTGGGGGGAAGGGGTGAGAGCTGGATCAGGAACAGGCTTTGGCGCTTCAACGCCATTTGAAACGTTATGGGAGGTCCCGCCTTCCCTCAGTTCCTATTTGCTTTCCATAGGAATGGTTGTCGGTCGCCATTCATTCTCTAACTCAAGGAGATGCCCCTCCAACCCAATTTAGATCGAACTCTTGGCTAAGCTCAAACTTTGAAAAAAGGAACAATGGTTAAAATACCGACATCGGAGGCCCGATCCGCAATTATGCGGCGGATTCGCCGCCAGAACACTGCACCCGAACTAGCGGTACGCCGCATGCTCCACAGAATGGGCTATCGTTTCCGACTGCACGCAAAAGAACTTCCCGGCTCCCCTGACGTGGTTTTTCGACCGCGCAAGGCGGTGATTTTCGTGCACGGCTGCTTTTGGCATGGACACCATTGCCGTTGGGGACGGCCCGTCAGGGCCAATGCCGAGTATTGGGCCGCCAAAATCGATCGCAATCAACGCCGTGACGCAGATTCAATGGCAGCCCTATATGCAAAGGGTTGGCAGGCACTGATAGTCTGGGAGTGCGAACTAAAGAATGCCGATACCCTCTCTTGCAAACTTCAAAATTTCCTTGAATCTGTATCTACTGAGCCGAAGATTGACGGTTAAGTTTTGGCTTGCTCCTCAAGCCAGCTACCAAAATCTTCCAGTTTGTGGGACCAAAACACCTTCACGTTCGCATCCAACAATCGGTGAACGTCCTTATATGCAATAACCCCCTTCAACAGGGCAGCAGTGTGGACGAAACCACCGTAGTGGGCTTGCCAGGCGCTGGCCTTCTTCAGAACGTCATTAACCCGCTTCACGGAATTCGTGGCGTCGTTGGTAACCTTGCATTCCATGGCAAGAACAACGTCGCGCCCCAAACCACAGGCCACATCCACCTCTTGAGGCTGTGTACCTGTGGCAAATCGCGTTTTATGCATAAAATGCTTAGCTGGAACAGTAGATAGAGTTTGAATTAATGCACTGCTCATTCGCGTCCAGCCTTTGGACTGAAGCATTGCGATTACGGCTCCCTCTTGTGCAGCTGCAAGTCGATTTCGGCGAACCGTTGCCACAATTTGTTGACTGAGGAGTGGCGCCACTGCGTGGATTAGTTCCCGTATTTCGACGGAACGGGGGAAGGAGCCTCGATCCAGCCATCTGGTAAGACGCTTGTTCCGCGCAGCATCGATTGCAGCCGCCACCGTCGCCGCGACATCTGGTCCAACCGGCCCGCCTGAGTTCTCAGTCCCTTTTGGATATGTGGGGCAGAGCAGCTTGAATTGGTCTTGGCTGATCGGCGGCGCTAGGATGTGTCTAAAGACGCGCATGTGCGCGCCGGAAGCACGGATTGCGGCAGCGACGTCGGTCAAACAAACAGAGCTACGAAGCGCTGCGACCACCTCACGCCGCGCTCTGACATTGGCCATATACCAGTCAGCTGCCGCTTGATTGGTTGTTAACTCAGCGACATAGGTCGCCGCCGCGACTTCTGCCTCATGCCTGTGGTGGGCGACGACGTCGGGAGAAACCGTCAAGCGTTGACCATTCTGCGTTTCACAGGCGCCTCACGGCGGGAGCGGCCATTTCTTAGCTCCTCTCTCTGCGTATATTCGATAGCCGATTGCAGGCGGTCCGGAAGCGGGGCCAGAGCTGCCCAACGCTTTGGCCCCGCGGCTCCTTGACCAATGTCAAGGAGCGCAACTCCAACAGCGTGAGCCAGATGCGGCGGCACCGCATTACCAATCAGTCGATACTGGTCTGCCCGTTTCCCGGCGATCGTCCAACCGACGGGGAAAGTTTGGACCGCAGCACACTCGCGCGGACTCAGCCTGCGAAGCCCGCGCACAGGATCCTTGATCCAATCTTGTTGAGCATTGGCCGTGATCGTACGCGCCGGGAGCCCTAAGTCCGCGACGAAGGCCCCCTGTTTGTACCCCCAGTGCCCGCCAGGCCGGGTGGCCTCGCGCTTACCTGGACTCTTCACCCCACTTCCCGGAGGGATTGTTGCCAGTTCGCCGGCGAGCTTGCCCGCCGGACGGATGATTTCGTCATCGATCGGCGGATCCAATTCGGCGAGACAATCGCCAAGCGTCCGCCAAGGTAACAACCCGTTCAAACCAGCTGATTTTGCGCAGGTTGGCGTAGGGATACGCGGTGTGTCGCCTCCACGGAAGCCAACCAAGATAACCCGCACGCGTCGCTGAGGAACGCCATAATCCGCAGCGTTGAGTAGTTCTACACGGGTCTGCCAACCGCGCTCAAAGAGCTGCTTCCGCAGCCAAGCCAACGCGGAACCTGGAACACCGTCTGGTCCTCGCGCCGTCACTAGGCCGCGCACGTTTTCAAAGAGGAGATAACGACAGTCCAACTCGGAGGCCACCCGCAGATATTCCTCTATGAGTTGACCTCGAGGATCTTCAAACCCAAGCTGGTGCCCAGCACTGCTCCAAGACTGACAAGGCGGACCGCCCGCGAGGAGCGTGATATCGCCACGCTTTCGGCCAGTCTTTGAGAGCAGGTCTGCACCAGATAGATTGCGAATGTCCGCTTGCTCGATCTGCGCATTTTGAAGGAAGCGGGCACCATTCTCGAGTTTGAAACCTTGGTTCGCGCGGAGGCTCTCAATGGCGCGCGGATCAATGTCAGTAGCAAAGACACAATCCCAGCCCGCCAACTCAAGACCAAGGTCGAGGCCGCCCAATCCGCTGAACAGCGAAACGACTTCCATCATGATTGCCTCGACGTCCCTCGACCACGACCGATGCACACAACACGGGAGACGGGCTGCCTCAGCCGCGCGCTTCACCGCATCGCAGACAAAGTACTAACGAGTAGCGTTTCGCGCCTCTCGTCAATGCCGCCAGCACGAGACGCCCTCCCTTTCCACAGAATGTTTCAAGCAAACGATATGTTCTTGCTTTGTTCTAGTCAAGTATCTTGTACTCGTGGGGTTTGCGTCGGAATTCAACCCCAAACGCTGCGAACGACATCCCCTAGAACCCCAGCCCTCCGTCCCCTTTTTCACTACGGCACCCCCACTCCGCAGCCAACAAATTCAACGCCCTACGCCCGCTCACGCCGAGCGTAGGGCCAATTTCATCCCTCACCTCCAAAACGTCCCATAATCACTCTCACCCCACCACCGGGGAGGCCGTCCAGCTGGCGACCTGACGGGTGACGGGGCGGTTGAGCTGACAGCCGCCGTCGGCCGGCGTCGCGGAGGTCATCTCGCCAGCTCGACATCCCCCGCCCGCCCTGGTCGGGACCCAGCCTTACATCTCTCGTAGGCAGCAGCGTGCCGGGCTGGGCAGGTCAGTCAAGGACCGGCCTGCGGCCGGCCGCTCCGCGGCGACGCGGAGCGTCGTCCTTGAGTGACCTGCCCAGCCCGGCGATCGTCTCGCCGTGAGATGTAAGGATGGCTCCCCTTCGTGGGCGAAGGGGGCGCAAGACGGCTGTCATCCCGGACGAGCGCGCGGCGCGACGATCCGGGACCGGGGCGTGAACGCCGGCGCTTGCGGCGGTCCCGGATCGGCGCTCGGCTCCGCCGAGCTTGTCCGGGATGACAGTTCAGGGGATCGGCGGAAAGGCCCCTGGCGGGGATAAACCCCGCCCTATCCCCGCCAGCGGCGCGGAAAAGGCCAGCCCGTTCAAGGCCCTGCAACAAAATCAGCGTCACGAGCGCCGCCGGGCTCGGGGTCCGGCCATACTGATAGTCGCCCCACCACCGGGGAGGCCGTCCAACTGGCGACCTGGCGGGTGGCGGGGGCGGTCGAGCGGGAAGCGTCCGCCGGCCGGCGTCGCGGGTCCCGGTGGACCGGTCGGCGGAACGTAGGGGTCCTGGATGGGGCGTCGGACGGGCCGGACCGGGCGGCGGGATCGAACCCTCGGGGCCGAACGGCGACACGCGGCAGGCGCGGGCTGAAATCGCCCGCGCGGTCCAGGATGGAGCCAACGTCCTGCCCGCCGGGGGCCTCCATCGGAGCGGGTTAAGAATCCGCGACCCGAAGGCTCTCGTCCACCGGCCGCGCGGAGCGCTCCGGCCCAGGCCGAAACGGTACACTCCAAAACTCTACACCGGGCATGGCCCGGACGCTCCGCCGCCTCCCCAGCCCTCAGCGGGTCACCGCGTGAGACCGAGAAACCGTGTCCACCCCCATGGGGGGAGCGGAGCCACCCCAGCCCTTCAAGGAGCGTTCGATGAGCAGACCCAAGCCCCCAGCCAACGACCACCTGGCCGCCTTCGGCAAGACGGGCAACGACCTCGACCGCCTGACCGACGCGGAGATCGAGGCCCGGCTCGCCACCACGGGCGAGGCGCTGATGCGGGAGATCAACCTGAGGATCCTGCGCACCCGGCAGCGGACCCTGGCCCGCCTGGAGGCGGCGGCGCGCAAGGACCATCCCTGACCGTCGGGCTTCCGGCGCAAGGCCGTTGTCGCGTGTCCGAGCCCTCTATCGTCGTCATCCCGAAAAGCGCGCGGAGGCTTCCGGGATGACGACGGGGATGCACAGATCTTTCCAAGTCTTAACGATACCCTCACCAGTGTTATCCACAGCCATCCCCAGTCCACCAACATGAACGCCGTGTAATGTGACGTCGAAGTAATCCACCTTTCCGGCTTGTAACTTGAGATGAACGTCCGTGGCCGGCAGTTATCGCCTCACATCTGAGGGGATGACATCGATGACCAAGAGCCTGCTGCTGGCGAGCGCCGCCGCCCTGATCCTGACCGGGGCCACCGCCGCCCGCGCCGCCGACGCCGCGCCGCAGGCCGCCCAGGTCCCGGTCCCGACCGGCCCCACCGACAAGGCCCCGCTGGACGACGCGACCCAGAAGGGCGTGCTGGTCTTCACCCCCGACTTCTTCGCCGCCCAGCGGCCCAACACCGCCCTGGACATGGTCGACCGGGTGCCCGGCTTCACGGTGGACGACGGCGCGGGGACGCGCGGCTTCGAGGGGGCGGTCGGCAACATCCTGATCAACAACAACCGCCCGGCCTCGAAGAACGACGCCGGCTCGGACGTGCTGGAGCGCACCCCGGCCAGCCAGGTGGACCGCATCGAGCTGATCCGCGGCGGGGCGCCGGGCATCGACATGCAGGGCTATTCGGTGGTGGTGAACGTGGTCCTGAAGACAGCCGCCAGCCGCCAGTCGATCGTCACCTGGAACGCCGGCCTGTTCGACGGCGGCCACGACGTCTGGGGCGGCAGCTACCAGTTCACCGCCAAGAGCGGCGAGCGCAGCTGGAGCGTGCTGCTCAGCGACGGCACCTCGACCAGCGACTCCAACGGCGTGGGCCGCAACATCCGCCGCGACGCGACCGGGGCGGTGCTGCGCGACGAGGCCTTCGTCAACGACGGCTGGGGCGGCAGCGACTCGGCCCGGGTCAACTATTCGGGCCCGCTGGCCGGCGGCAAGGTCGAGGCCACGGCCGAATACGGGGTCCACGACTGGCGCGAGTGGCAGAAGATCAGCTCGCCGGGCGTGCTGCGGTCCAGCGACTACGCCGAGGACACCAAGTCGGGCGAGCTGGGCGTGACCTATATCCGCCCGCTGAAGCCGAAATGGACGCTGGAGACCCGGGTCATCCACCAGTTCGAGAGCTTCGACGACGTGGCCACCGGCGCCGACAGCCAGGCCGGGCTGGACCAGCGCTTCACGGCCAAGGGCGACTCCTCGGAATCGATCGTCCGCGCCCTGGTCCGCCACGAGCGCGGCGCCGGCCTGACGATCGAGGCCGGCGGCGAGCTGGCCTACAACATGCTCGACACCCACCAGACCTATGCCGAGAACGGCCAGGCGATCGACCTGCCCAGCGCCTCGGTCAAGGTGGAGGAGCTGCGCGGCGAGGCCTTCACCAAGGCCACCTGGCGGGTGAACCCCAAGCTGACCCTGGAGGGCGGGCTGCGGCTGGAGACCTCGACGATCAAGCAGTCGGGCGACGCCTCGAACAAGGAGAGCTTCTTCTACGCCAAGCCGCGCTTCCAGGCGACCTGGACGCCCAAGGCCAACCACCAGGTGCGGTTCCGCTTCGAGCGCGAGCTGGGCCAGCTGGACTTCGAGGACTTCGCCGCCTCGTCCGACCTGGACGACGGCAATGTCTATGGCGGCAATGTCGACCTGCGGCCCGAGCAGCGCTGGATCTCGGAAGTGACCTTCGAGCGGCGGTTCTGGGGCGAGGGCATCGTCTCGGTCGGCTATCGCCACGACGAGATCATCGACGTGATCGACCGCCTGCCCCTGGACGGCGGGCTGTCGGCGGTGGGCAACATCGGCAACGGCACGCTGGACCGGCTGTCGGTCAATATCGTGGTCCCCACCGACAAGTGGGGGATCAAGGGCGGCCGGTTCACTTTCAAGAACGACTGGAACGAGACCCACGTCACCGATCCGACCACCCACAAAGACCGTCCGATCTCGGAGGTGCGCCCGACCCAGGCCAATATCGGCTTCCAGCAGGACATCGCGTCCTGGAAGACCCAGTGGGGGATCAACTGGCTGCCGAAGCTGGGCCGCGACACCTTCGACCCCGACCAGACCGGCGGCTGGCGCGGCGCGGCCTATTTCGAGACCTTCGTCGAGTACAAGCCGACCCCGACCCTGTCGCTGCGCGCCCAGCTGAACATGTGGGACGACTTCGTCATCCGCCGCACGGTCTATGCCGACCGCGACACCCGGGCGGTGGCGTTCAGCGAGGAACGCGACATCAACCCGCGGAGCTTCTGGACGCTGCGGCTGAGGAAGACGTTCTAAGGGGCGGCTAGCGCTTGCCCCCTACGGGTCGCTTCGCGACCGTCTTCCCCCAGAGGGGGAAGAGCCTAGGCGCGAAGGCTCCGCTCCCTGTGGGGGCGGACAGACCGCGAAGCGGTCAGGTTGGGGGCAAGCGGGTGAGCCTAGACCTTCAGCCGCCCGATCAGCGCCGCCGTCGACGGGTCATGCTGGCCCGCCGCCCCGCTCTCCAGCTCCGGCAGGATGCGGCCGGCCATCACCTTGCCCAGCTCCACGCCCCACTGGTCGAAGCTGTTGACGCCCCAGATCACGCCCTCGACGAAGGTCTTGTGCTCGTAGAGGGCGATCAGGGCGCCGAACGTCCGGGGCGTCAGGCGGTCCATCAGCACCAGGGTCGAGGGCCGGTTGCCGGCGAAGGTGCGCTGGGGCGCGAGCGTCGCGATCTCGGCCTCGGGGACGCCCTTGGCCTGGAGCTCGGCGACCACGTCCGCGGTGGAGCGTCCCACCATGAAAGCCTCGGCCTGGGCCAGCAGGTTGGACAGCAGCTTCTCGTGCATGCCGGCCGGGCCCTCGTCGCTCTTGGCCACGCCGATCAGCTCCATCGGGGTGATGTCGGTTCCCTGGTGCATGCACTGGAAATAGGCGTGCTGGACGTTGGTGCCCTCGTCGCCGAACACCACCGTGGCCGTGCCGCGCTTGACCGGCTTGCCGTCCGGCCCGACCGACTTGCCGTTGCTCTCCATCTCCAGCTGCTGGAGGAACGAGGCCAGGCGGCGCAGGCGGTGCGAATAGGGCACGACCGAGCGGGCGCGGCGGTCCAGGCCGTTGCGGTTGAAGACCTGGGCCAGGGCGATCAGCACCGGGGCGTTGGCCTCCAGCGAGGCCGTGCGGAAGTGCTGGTCCATCTCGGCCGCCCCGTCCAGGAAGCCCTGGAACACGTCCCAGCCGCAGGCCACGGCCACCGACAGGCTGACCGACGACCACAGCGAATAGCGGCCGCCGACCCAGTCCCAGAAGCCGAACACCCGGTCGTCGGCCACGCCGAAGGCGGCGGTCTTGTCCAGGGCGGTGGAGATGGCGGCCAGGTGCTGGTTGGCGCCCGTCTCGCCCAGGGCGGCGGCCAGCCAGGCGCGGGCCGCGCCGGCGTTGGCCAGGGTCTCCTGGGTGGTGAAGGTCTTGGAGACCACGATGACCAGGGTCTCTTCCGGATCCATGTCGGCCGTGGTCAGGGCGAACTCGGCGCCGTCGACATTGGCCACGAAGCGCAGGTCGATCGACGGCTTGACCGGGCGCAGGGCGTCCCACAGCAGGCGCGGGCCCAGGTCGCTGCCCCCGATGCCGATGTGCAGGATGGCCTTGAACGGCTTGCCGGTGGCGCCCTTGATCGCTCCGGACCGGACGGCCTCGGCGAAGGCCTTCATCCGGGCGCGGACGGCCTCGACCTCGGCCATGACCGGGACGCCGCCGGCCCTGACGTCGGCGTCGGCCTTGGCGCGCAGAGCGGTGTGCAGCACGGCGCGGCCCTCGGAAGAATTGATCGCCTCGCCGCCGAACATCCGGGCCCGGGCGCCCTCGACGTCGGCCGCGTGGGCCAGGTCCAGGGCCGCCTCGAGGCCGGCCTCGTCCCAGGCCTGCTTGGAGAGGTCGATATGCAGGCCGGCGACGTCCAGGGTCAGGGCCTCCAGCCGCCGAGGCTCGGCGTCGAAGAACTCGACGATGCGCTTTTCGCCGGCGGCCTTGGCGGCGGCTTCCAGGCGGTTCCAGGCGGCGTCGAGATCGGCCATGCGGGCGTTCCTTTCGGTGCGGTTGGTAAATCGGCGTTTACCCGGGCGGGCTTACCAAACCCCTGCCGCCGCGTCATGAAGACCAATGACGTTTTTCGCGGGGAGAGCTCCATGTCCTGTGACGCCGTCGCCTTTTCCGCCATGCTCTGGTTCGCCTCGGGCAGCCCGGGCCTCCAGGCCGTCGACCCGGCCCCGGCCGTGGTCCAGCAGGGCCAGGCCCCGGCCTCGGTGGCCGGCGAGCCGCTGTTCGTCGACATCGTCGGCCGGGCCAAGGGGTTGAAGGCCCGGGCCGAGGCCTACCGCGCCGGCCTGCCCAAGGACCCGGCCGCCGTCGCCGCGGCCCTGAAAGGCTTCGACGTGTTCCAGGGCCAGATCGCCGAGCTGTCGGCCCTGGACATGAAGGGCCACGTGACCCTGAAGGAGCGCGGGGCGGTCGACGACCTCAAGTGCATCCTGCGCGGCATCAGCCAGGACCTGCCGGAAAAGCTGAAGGCCGTCGGCGAGGCCAGGACCGTCAAGGACCAGGATCTGGCCCTGCGAGACATGGTCTATCTGCTCAACGACAATGTCGAGGTGATCACCGCCCCGCCGCAGCCGGCGGCCTGAGGCCGCAAGCCCCTCGGTCGCTTCGCGACAGCTCCCCCAGAGAGGGAGCATCCACGCTGTAAGGATCGGCGGCCACGACTTCGCCACCGGCGCTTGCTAAGGCGCAGCTTGCCATCCAGAAGGCGCCTTCGCCAAGGCCCGTCGTCCGCGAAAAACCATGCCGCCCAAGTTTCCGACCCGCGTCCCGCTCGCCGCCCTCGCCCTGGGCCTCGTCCTGGCCGGTTGCGCCACCGAGACCAAGACCACGGTCTTCGTGCCGGTGGTCGCCCCGACCCCGCCCAGCTCGCTGACGCCCCAGCCGGTGATGCTGTTCAACCAGACCAAGGACGGCCGCAAGCTGTTCACCCTGGACGCCGAGTTCCCCTATTGCGACGCCGAGACCGGCAAGGTGATCGTGGTGCCGCGCTGGTACGTCACCGACTTCGCCAGCGTGCCCTGGTACGGCCAGGGCTTCGTCGACCCGCAGGGCCCGACGGCGCGGGCGGCCATCGTCCACGACTGGCTCTACACGATCGGCGAGCCGGGCAAGCGCGAGGAGGCCGACGCCATCTTCCTGCGGGCGATGCTGAAATACGGCGTGCCGCCGTTCCAGGCTAATATTGCCTACAAGGCCGTGCGGATCGGCGGCGAGAAGGGCTACGGCCTGCCCACCGACTGGCGGTTCACCGACCCCAAGCGCCAGGACCTGTTCCAGCCTCCGCCGTTTCCCAAGCCGAAGACCGGGGCGGTGCGGATCCTGCCGCGCTGCCAGGGCTTCGGCGCGCTGATCCAGTCCGGCTGGCGGGCCTATCCGATCAAGACCCCAACCGTGCTCGCCCCGCCGCCGGTGGTGGTGACGCGGACCCCGCTGGACAAGGTGAAGGACCGGCTGCCGTTCGGGAGCCGGGGCGAGAAGAAGAAGTAGGGGGAAGGCCCCCTCCGCCCTACCCCTTGGCCGCCTTCTCCACCGCCTCGATCACCAGGCCCTCGGTCAGTAGCTGCGGCAGGACCGTCGGTTCGCCGCCGCCCTTGGGATAGACCAGGTACAGCGGCACCCCGGCCCGGCCGTGCTCGGCCAGGGCGGCGGCGATGACGGAGTCGCGCTTGGTCCAGTCGGCGCGCAGCAGCACGGCGTCCGAGGCCTTGAACGCGTCGACCAGGCGTTGGCCCTTCAGGGCGGTTCCCTCATTGACCTTGCAGGTCACGCACCAGTCGGCGGTGAAGTCGACCATCACCACCTTGCCCTGCGCCTGCAGTGCCTTGACCTTCTCCGGGCTCCAGGACTCGGCCGCCAGGCCCGGACCGGCGGAGATCTCGGCCGAGGCGGCGGCGGGCGCCGAGACGGCAGGGGCGGCGCGGACGCCGGCCGCCGTCAAAGCCACGGCGGCGACCAGGGACAGGGCGGCCAGGACGAACGGGACCGCCGCGCCCTTGCCCGCGATGCGCCGGCCCTGCGCCAGACCGTAGAGCCAGGCGGCGAAGGCGACCAGCACGCTGGCGGCCAGCAGGGCGGCCAGGGGGATCGACCCGGTCTGCTGGCTGTAGACCCAGGCCAGCCAGGCGGCGGTGGCGTACATCGGGAAGGCCAGGCCCTTCTTCAGCACGTCCATCCACGGGCCGGGACGCGGCAGGCGGGCCAACAGGCCGGGGATGAAGGCCAGCAGCACGAACGGCGCGGCGAAGCCCAGGGCCAGGCCCAGGAACACCAGCAGGGCGGCCAGCGGCGGCTGGGTCAGGGCGTAGCCCAGGGCGCCGGCCATGAACGGTGCGGTGCAGGGCGCGGCCACGACCACGGCCAGGGCGCCGGTCAGGAACGAGCCGCCAAGCCCCGAACCGCTGGCGCCGGACGCCACGCCCTGCACCGAGGCGCCGACCTCGAACACGCCCGACATGTTCAGGGCCACCAGCAGCATCAGCAGGGCCAGGGCCGCGACCACCGCCGGCGACTGCAACTGGAAGCCCCAGCCCACCGCCGCCCCGCCGGCTCGCACGGCGATCAGCAGGCCGGCCAGCACCAGGAAGGTGACGACCACGCCGGCCAGAAAGGCCAGGCCCTGGAAGCGGGTCCGGCCGGCGTCGTGGGCGTGGGCGGTCAGGCTGGCGGCCTTCATTGACAGGATCGGGAAGACGCAGGGCATCAGGTTGAGGATCAGGCCGCCGAGGAAGGCGAAGACCACGGCCAGGGGCAGGCCCAGGCCGGCGCCCTGGACGGATCCGGCCGCCTTGGCCGGGACGGCCGGCGGCGCGCCCAGACCGCCGGCTCCGGCCGGGATCGCGCCCGGCGTGGCGGTGATCTCATAGGCCGCGCCGTTCAGGGCCAGGACCCCGGACATTTCGGTCGGCTTCTGCTCGGCCTGGGTGAAATCATAGCCGGGGGTCAGCGACAGGGTCAGGCCCTCGGGCCCGCGCTCGATCGCCTGCTCGGGCGGATGCTCGATGACCTTGCCGGAATAGGGATAGAAGAACGCGCCCGAAACGTCGGCGCCCCTCAGCGGCGCGCCGGTCACGGCCAGCTTCAGCACCGATCCCCGCAGGTCGAACACCGCCTTCAGCCCGGCCGGCTTGGGGGCCTTGGCCAGGGTCTCGGCGACCTTGGCGCCCCACTTCGGGTCGGTCTGGGGCGCGCCCGCCACCACCGGCAGGGACAGGGTGACCACGGCGTCCTCGGGCACGCAGACCTGCTCGCAGACCAGGAAGGCGGCGGCCGCCTTCAGGGTGACCACCGACCCGACCTGGGCGCTGGCCGGCACGCTGATCGGCACCGGCAGCAGCACCTCGCCGGTATAGGCGAAGTCCAGCAGCGGCCCGACGCGGCTCTTCTCCGGGGTCGGCCAGACGATGTCGCCGGCGCTCCAGCCGGCCGGCAGGGTCCAGACGATGCGGGTGGCGTCGCCGGCGTCGCCGGGATTGCGCCAATAGGTGTGCCAGCCGGGCTGGATCTTCTGGCGCAGGGCCACATAGACCGTCGAGCCCGGCGCGGCCCCGGCTTCCTGCGAGACCAGCTCGACCTCGATGTGGCCGGTCTGGACCGGTTCGGCCTTCGCCGTCCCCGTCAGGGCGGGCGCGCCCAACAGCAGGGCGATCACCAGCGCCGGCAGCACTGCGAACAGCTTTCGAAGCGACATGAACGGGTTCCAGGCTCGGCCCAAGACAAGATGGGCAAGACACATGACCTCTCCAAGCGCTCTCGACAATGGCCAAGCCGTCGTGATCAGGTCGGTGACCCGCGTTCGCAACAGAGTCGCCCGTCCATGCCCGCTTCCTTCGACGACATCGAGATCGGCCAGGTGGTCGCCCTGGGAACCACGGTCGTCGACGGCAAGGCGCTGGACGCCTTCTGCGCGGCTTTCCAGCCCGGCTGGCCGGCGGCCAGCGGCGCGCCCGACACCATGGTCTTCGCCATCTGGTCGAAGCTGGACGCCGAGGCCAGCGCCGCCTGGCCCCAGACCAAGCGGGTGGGCGTCGACGCCCTGCGCTGGCTGCGCAACCCGCCGGCCGGCGAGCTGTTGCGCGGCCGCATGACGGTGATGGGCAAGGACCCGGTCGGCGACGGCAAGGGCATCGTCATCGCCCAGCACGACCTGCTCGACGAGGCGGGTCGGCTGGTCTTCTCGTGCCTGACGCGGAGCATCTTCGCGCGGTAGAGCCGCGGCTGAAGCTGGGGACAGGCACATGTGCCTGTCCCCGACCGCGCAAAAAAAGCGGCGGGCTCTCTCGAACCCGCCGCCTCTTCGACACCGTGAAGCGTCGAGCCTAGTTCAGCGCGCCGTTGGCGACCTGTTGCTGCTGGCGGATCGTGGCCAGGGCGATCAGGCGGTCCCAGCCGATCAGCGACACCAGATGCGCATAGATCTGGGCCAGGGCGCCGCTGGCCTGCAGCTCCTTGATCTTCTCGGCCGGCAGGGCGTTCAGCTTCTCTTCCGAGACGCCGAAATACTCGGCCACGGTCTGCGGCTCGCCCGGCTGGCCGTTGGCGTCCATCGGGGTGAAGACGGCCTTCTTCAGTTCGAACAGGTCGTTTTCCTTCAGCAGCTGCACGAACGAGTCGGTGCGGCGGCGCTCGACTTCGAAGTCGTCGCAGAACTTGATGCAGTTCTGGGTGTATTCGGTGGGCTCGCCCTTGGCGTCGAACAGCGGGGTCTGGCCGCCTTCGGCCAGCAGGTCCGAGCCGCGGTCGATGCAGACGATCAGGCGGTCCTGGCTCTCGTCATTGGCCAGGACGAACGGATAGCGGCGGATATAGGCCGGGATGTAGGCGCCGGGCTCGAAGGCGCCGTCGGCCTGGATGAACAGGTTCTCGCCGGTGTTCAGGCCCATCACGGCCAGGGGCACGCGATCCTCGCCGGCGAAGATCACCGGATAGCTCAGGGCGGCGGGGGCGAATTCGGTGACGGCCAGCGGCACGGCGGTGCCGTTCAGGGCGAAGCTGTACGGCTTGTCCTTGTGGACCAGGGCCAGCTTGGCGTGCTGCTCGCGGTTCAGCGGCTCCGGCGAGGAATAAAACAGGACGTTGCCGGAGATGCCGCCGGCGGGTTGGGTCGTTTCCATGAAACAGCTCGACAAAAGGCTAGTGAACGGACGCCCATTGCGCTCAGGCGGCCTTTAAAGGTCTGGCGCTTCTAGCCGATCCCGAGAGGGCCCGCAATCGACCCCTCCGCCGCGCGGTCCGGCTCCGTTTTCGTCGCCACGCCAAGCTTGACGAGGCCCCTCGCCCCCGCTCTGTGGCGAGAGGACCGATCGGAGGCCGCCCATGATCCGAACCGCGCTGTTGCCCACCGCCGTTGCCGGCGTCCTGCTGATAGGTTGCTCCCCGACCCAGGGCCTGTTCTCGCCTCCCAAGGCGCCGCCCTACGCCGTCAGCCCCAGCACGGCCAGCTGGACCAAGCCGCCCCCCGGCTATCTGAAGACCGGCATGAACCTGGACGGGGCCCTGATCATCGGCCCGCCGCCGAGTCCGGGCTCGCCGCGCGGCAAGGCCGACCGGGCGACCTTCGAGGCCACGCGCAAGCTGGCGGGCACGCCAGCCTGGGACCGGGCGATCGCCGACGCCGACCTGTCGGGCGCGCACGGCTTCAAGAGCTTCTCCTGCGCGGCCGGGGTGGCGATCGGCCCGGAGGCCACCCCGACCCTGGCCAACCTGCTCCTGCGGATGACCGACGACGCCGCCACCCTCTACCAGCCGGCCAAGGCCGCCTTCCAGCGCCCGCGCCCGCCGGTCGGCAACACCCGGCCGATCTGCGTGCCGCGCGAAAAATGGATCGAGACCGACGGCTCCTATCCGTCCGGCCACGGCCTGGTCGGCTGGTCCTGGGCCCTAGTGATCTCGGAGGTCGCCCCCGAACACGCCAGCGCCGTCCTGGCCCGCGGCCGCGAGTTCGGCGACAGCCGCGTCGTCTGCGGCGTGCACTATCCCAGCGACATCGAGGCCGGCCGCTACCTGGGCTCGGCCCTGGTCTCGCGCCTGCACCAGGACCCGGCCTTCATGGCCGACCTGGCCAAGGCCAAGGCCGAGGTGGCGGCGTCGCGGGCGAACGGGGGGCCGACGGGGTGCGCCGACGGATAGGCGAAACGCGCGCCCTCAGTCCAGCATCCGCTCCAGCGTCGAAAGCGCGTCGGCCTCGCGCGACGGCTTGTCCCAGCGGATGCGGTTGATGCGCGGGAAGCGCATGGCCACGCCGGACTTGTGCCGGGTCGAGCGTTGCAGCCCCTCGAACGCCACCTCGAAGACCAGGCCGAACTCCAGGTCCGCGCGCACCGAGCGCACCGGGCCGAACCGCTCGACGGTGTGGTCGCGCACGAACTTGTCGATCTGCCTCAGCTCCTCGTCGGTGAAGCCGAAATAGGCCTTGCCGACCGGGGTCAGCGTGCGCTGACCAAGATCGTCCTCGCGCCAGACGCCGAAGGTGTAGTCGGAATAGAAGCTGGACCGCTTGCCGTGGCCACGCTGGGCGTACATCAGCACCGCGTCGATCAGGCGAGGGTCGCGCTTCCACTTGAACCACGGACCCTTGGGGCGGCCCGGCTCGTAGACGCTGTCCCAGCGCTTGAGCATCAGGCCCTCGGCGATCGTCGGATCGCCTTCCGGCGGCTGGGCGCGCAGGGCGGCCAGGTCCTCCCAGGAGCCGAACGGCTGGATGGGCGACAGGTCGATCCGCGAACTCCCGGCCCGGGCGACGAACGCTTCCAACCGTTTGCGGCGCTCGCCGAACGGCAGGCCGCGAAGGTCGGTTTCGCCGTCCAGCAGCAGGTCGTAGGCGCGGATCCCGGCCGGGAAGGCCAGAAGTTGCTTGCCGTCGACCGTCTTGCGGTTCAGCCGCTGCTGCAGGTCGCCGAAGCTGGCCACGGCCCCGTCACGCATCACCAGCAGCTCGCCGTCGATCGCCCCCTCGAAGGCCAGGGCCTCGACCACGTCGGGGAAGGTCGCCGAGATGTCGTCGCCGGTGCGGGTGTAGAGCCGCTTCTCGCCGCGCTCGCTGACCGCCTGGACGCGGATGCCGTCCCATTTCCACTCGGCGGCGTAGTCGGCCGGGTCCAGCTTGGCGAAGTCGACGGCCTCGTCGATCGCCTGGGCCAGCATCACCGGCCGGAACCGCCCTGGCGCGTCGGGCGAGGGCTGCTCCGAGCGCCCCTCCAGCCAGGCGAACAGATCGCCATAGGGCGGGGTCATGGCGTGCCAGACCTCCTCGACCTGGCCGATCTCCACCTGGCCAAAGTCTGCGCAGGCCTGCTTGGCCAGCCGCGCCGAGACGCCGACCCGCAGGCCGCCGGTCATCAGCTTCAGCAGCGCCCAGCGGCCATCGGCGTCCAGGGCGTCCAGCCAGCCTTCGATCAGCCGCTGAACCTCGGACCGAGAGGCGGTCCGCAAGGCCTCGACCACCTCCGACAGGTCCGGCTCGCGATTGGCGCCGGGCCGTTCCGGCCAGACCAGGGCGACGGTCTCGGCCAGGTCGCCGACATAGTCGTAGGACCAGGCGAACAGCTGGGGGTCCATCCGGCTCTCGACCGCCTTGCGGATGAAAGCCGGCTTGGCGGCGTTGAACGACAACGCTCCCGTGAGGGCGGCCAGAACCCAGCCGCGTTCGGGATCGGCCGTCTCGGCCAGGAAGTCCTTGATCAGGGTCAGCTTGGCGTTGCGCGAGCTGGTCAGGGACAGCCGGTCGAGAAGGTGGGCGAAGGCGCGCATGGTCGCCATTCAACGCGCGAGATCGCGTCGGGACCAAGCTTTTCCCGTATGGCCAAGCTCGTATCGTCACGCTAGCCTTGGCTGAGTTGCTTGGGGGAAACACGTCTTGCGTCAGTTCGAAGCCGCCGTCGCGGCCACGGTTCTCTGCGTCGCCGCGCCCGCGTTCGCGGCCGATCAGCCGTCCACGCCGCCGCCGGTCACGGCCTCGGCGCCGGACCTGTCCTGGCAGGACAGGCTGGAGCGCCACACCGGGGTCGTCGACCTGCCCCAGGCCAAGGCCCGGCTCAATCTGGGGACCGACTACTACTATCTCGACGCCGCGGCCTCGCGGCGCGTGCTGGTCGAGGGCTGGGGCAATCCGCCGGACGCCGCCGACGGCGTGCTGGGCATGATCTTTCCCGCCCGCTTCAAGCCGCTGGACGGCCCGTCCTGGGGCGCGGTGATCACCTACCAGGACTCCGGCTACGTCGCCGACAAGGACGCGCGCGACACCGACTACGACAAGCTGCTGGACGACCTGCGCAAGTCCGAGCCCGACCAGAACGCCGAGCGCGAGAAGGCCGGCTATCCCAGCCTGCACCTGGTGGGCTGGGCCGAACGGCCGACCTACGACGCCGCCCGGCACGTGGTGATCTGGGCGCGCGAACTGAAGGCCGGCAACGCCTCGGTCGACACCCTGAACTACGACATCCGCCTGCTGGGCCGCAAAGGCGTGCTGAGCCTGAACGTCATCTCCAGCATCAACGACCTGCCCGAGGTGCGCGCCGCCGCCGGCCATATCGCCGACCAGGCCGCCTTCGTGCCCGGCCAGACCTATGCCGATTTCCGCAAGGGCCAGGACAAGATGGCCGAATACGGCGTCGCCGGCCTGATCGCCGCCGGGGTCGGGGCGGCGGCCGCCAAGAAGCTGGGCCTGCTGGCGATCCTGGCCATCTTCCTGAAGAAGGGGGCGGTGCTGCTGGTGGCGGCGTTCGGCGCGGTCGGCGCCTGGTTCCGCAGAACTTTCCTGGGCCAGAAGGACGTCGCGGCGAAGAGCTCCAAGCCGCCGAGCGGACCGGACCTGATCTCCTGAGACGACCGGCGCAAGTGGTCGCTTCCGTGGCCAAGCTGGAGGCTTGCGATCAATTCTAACATCTGTTTGAATTGATCCGATCCAGAGCCGGACAGGAGGCGACCATGACCCCGCCCGAGCCGTTCGTCCCGCATCCTCGCAAGAGCCCTCTGACCACGCCGTGGGAGCCGATCTTCGCCGACATCCGCGAGGATCGCTGGGTGCTGGCGGTGGAGGTGCGCGAGCCGCACACCAATTCGCGCGGCGGTCCGCACGGCGGCCTGATCGCCGCCCTGGCCGACAACGCCATGGGGCTGTCGTGCGGGGTGGTGCTGGGCCGGCTGAACATTCCGAGCCAAGGCCTGATCACCGTGTCCCTGGGCCTGGACTACATCGCCGCCGCCCAGATCGGCCAATGGCTGGCGTTCGACACCGACTTCATCAAGCCGGGCAAGACCCTATGCTACGCCGAGGCCACGGTGCGGGCCGACGACAGGCCGGTGGCGCGCGCGAGGGCGACCTTCAAGGTGGTGTGACGCATCACTCCCCCTCCTCCTCGTCATAGCCCACCAGCCGCAGCGCCCGCGCCGGTATGCCCTGCAGCTCGCACCAGCGCTCCAGCGCCTCCTCGCGGCCGTGGGTGATCCACACCTCGCCGGGCCGCAGCTCGTCGAGGGTGGCGGTCAGTTCGTCCCAGTCCGCATGGTCGGAGATGATCAGCGGCAGCTCCACGCCCCGCTGGCGGGCCCTGGCCCGCACCCGCATCCAGCCGCTGGCGAAGCAGTCGACGGGATCAGGGAAGCGCCGCGACCAGCGGTCGGCCAGGGCCGAGGGCGGAGCGACGATGATCGCGCCCTCGAAGTCCTTCTTGGTCCCCGCCGTGGCGGGCGCCACCAGGCCGAGATCGACGCCGTGGCGGCCATAGAGCCGGTTCAGGCGGTCCATCGCCCCGTGGACGTGGATGGTCCGGTCCCAGCCGGCCTCGCGCAGCAGCTTGATCATCCGCTGGGCCTTGCCAAGGGCGTAGGCCCCAACAATGTGCGAACGCTCGGGAAACTGCTCCACCGATTTCAGCAACGCCGCCACCTCGCCCTTGTCGTCGGGATGGCGGAACACGGGCAGGCCGAAGGTCGCCTCGGTCACGAACACGTCGCAGGGCACGGGCTCGAAGGCCGCGCAGGTGGGGTCGCGGCGGCGCTTGTAGTCGCCGGAAACGACGATGGTCATGCCCTTCCAGCGCACTACGGCCTGGGCCGAGCCCAGCACGTGGCCGGCGGGGACCAGCCCGACCTCGACGCCGTTGTGGGTGAAGCTCTGGCCATAGGCGATCGGCTGACGGCGGCCGGCGAAGTCCTCGCCGTAGCGCTCGGCCATGATCGCCAGGGTCTCGGGGGTCGCGGCGACCACGCCATGTCCGGCCCGGGCGTGGTCGGCGTGGCCGTGGGTGACCACCGCCCGGTCCACCGGGCGGACGGGGTCGATATAGAAGTCTCCGGGCGGGCAATAGAGCCCGTCGGGCTTCGGACAGATCAGGTCCTGCGGCTTCATCGGCTGGATATGGGAACGCGCGCGGCTATAAACCTATCCCAGGAGCCTTGAATGAACACAGACCTGAGCGCGGGCGAACAGCATCGGCTGATCGCCAACACCATGAACGAGGGCAGCCCCCAGGCCCGGGCCTTGGGGTTTCAGACCCTGGAGATCGGCGACGCCGTGGCCATCCTCAAGGTCCCCTATCGGCCCGAGATCGTCGGCGACCCGGAGACCGGGGTGATCGCCGGCGGTGTGGTCACCACCCTGCTCGACCACGCCAGCGGCCAGGCGGTGCACGCGGCGATGACCGAATGGACCTCGATCGCCACCCTGGACCTGCGCATCGACTACATGCGGCCCGCCCAGCCGGGCCGCGACGTCCTGGCTCGCGCCCACTGCTACAAGCTGACCCGTTCCGTGGCCTTCGTGCGGGCCGTGGCCTACGAGGACGATCCCGACGATCCGGTGGCCGCCGCCCAGGCCGTCTTCATGCTGGATTCCAGCGCCGGCAAGAAGCCGGGCGCCAACCTCAAGCCGCCCCGTTCCAAGACGGAGGGCGCGGCATGAGCGACGCCGACACCCGTCTGAGCGCCGTGCTCGGTTCGATCCCCTACGCCCGGTTCATCGGCATGCGCGCTGAACTGGCCGGCGACGAGATGACCGCCATCCTACCGTTCTCCGACCGCATCATCGGCAATCCGATGCTGCCGGCCATCCACGGCGGGGTGCTGGGCGCCTTCATGGAGATGACCGCCCTGGCCCAACTGTCGGTGGCCGAGCCCCTGAAGCGCCAGCCGCGCACCATCGACATCTCGATCGAGTACCTGCGATCGGGCCGCCCGCTGACCACCTTCGCCCGCGCCAGGATCAACAAGGTCGGCCGACGGATCGCCAATGTCCATGTCGAGGCCTGGCAGGAGCAGCGCGCCGCCCCGATCGCCGCCCTGCGCGGTCATTTCCTGCTTACCGCGGCGGAGGATTAATCCAAGCCGGAGAACATCGGTACGGAAGGTGAAAGTTTCCAATGTAACGGTTTCAATCAACCACATTACACCTATGTAATGCCGGTTATTGGAGACAAAGTTTCTTAAAAACGCTTCATGAAGCAAAGGTAACGGGTATTCACCATCCCGCGGGCCTATATCCCTGATCACCGGACGCGGACGGCGCGCCGGACCAACAGGGAACCAAGACAATGACCTTCTCGAACAACGCCTTCTCGGGTTTCGCCAGCATCGTTCTGGCCATGCTGCCCCTCGTCGTGATCGCCGGTTCGCTCGTCACGAGCTTCTGAGTGATCGCCGCGTAGCTCCACCGGGTTCGCGACCCTCAGGCTCCCAGAGCCGCGCGGGCCGCCCGGTGGAGAAGGGCGTGACGATGCGCCAACCGATCGATGTCGGCGTCGTAGCCGCCGCCGATCACCCCCGCCACGGGGATCCCCCTTTCCAGACACGAGCCCAGGACGAACCCCTCGCGCCGCGCGAGCCCCTCGTCGCTCAGGCCCAGACGCCCCAGCTTGTCGTCCGCATGCGGATCGACCCCGGCGTTGAAGAACACCAGGTCCGGCGCCACGCGCGCCAGCAGGTCCGGCAGGATCTCTTCCAACTTTTCCAGATAGGCCGCGTCGCCCGTGCCGTCCGGCAGGTCGACGTCCAGGTCGCTGACCGCCTTGCGGGCCGGGAAGTTCTTTTCGGCGTGCATCGAGAAGGTGAAGACGCTGGGATCGTCCGCGAAGATCCGCGCGGTGCCGTCGCCCTGGTGGACGTCGAGGTCGACCACCAGGACCTGACCGACCCTGCCCTCTTCCAGCAGCCGCCGCGCCGCCACGGCCACGTCGTTGAACACGCAGAAGCCCGCCCCGGTGTCGGCCTGGGCGTGATGGCTGCCGCCGGCGGTGTTGCAGGCGATGCCGTGCTCCAGGGCCAGGCGCGCCGCCGCCAGGGTGCCGCCCACCGCCGCCTGGGCCCGGCGGGCCACCGACTCGGTGTTGGGCAGGCCGACCCGCCGCGCCACCTCGGCCGGCAGGGTCAGCTCGATCACCCCGCGCACATAGGCCTCGTCATGGACCAGCAGCAGGCTGTCCAGGTCGATCGGCTCGGGCAGGACGAAACCCGCTGGTCCCGCCAGGCCCTCGCCCTCCAGCACGGCGGCCAGACGCGCGAACTTGTCCATCGGAAAGCGGTGGCCGGCCGGCATTTCCGCGCGGAAGGCGGGGTGGTGGACGATGGGCGGAAAGGGCGTGGCCATGACGCAACGATGGGAAAGGCGCCGCCCTGACGCAAGGTCACGTCTTGCCCCGCCGGTTCCACGCGCCTAACCAACCGCCATGCGCACGCCTGAGAACCTCGCCGAGATCCTGACCCTCGAACCCATCGAGGTGAACCTGTTCCGAGGCGTCAGCCGCAACGACGGCTTTCCCCGCATCTTCGGCGGCCTGGTCATCGCCCAGGCCCTGACCGCGGCCTACAAGACCGTGCCCGACCGCATCTGCCACTCGCTGCACGCCTATTTCATCCGGCCCGGCGACGTGAACGCCCCGGTGCTCTACGAGGTCGAGCGGGCTCGCGACGGCGGCACCTTCACCACCCGCCGGGTGGCGGCCATCCAGCACGGCGAGCAGATCTTCAACCTGGCCTGCTCGTTCCAGACGCCGGAAGAAGGCCTGGAACATCAGACCGGCATGCCCGACGCAGCCGATCCGGAAAGCCTGCCGACCGAGGCGGAGTACCTGCGCGCGCTGGGTGAAGACCTGCACCCCCGTTTCATGAAGATCGCCGAGCACCCCCGGCCGGTTGACCTGCGCTGGGTTGATCCGCAGCATCCGACCCGACCCGTACCGAAATCCTCCACCAAGCAGGTGTGGATGCGGGCCCGGGCGCCAATCGGCGACGACATCCGCCTGCAGCAGTGCGCCCTGGCCTACGCCTCGGACATGGCCTTCATGGAAAGCGCCCTGCGCCCGCACGGCCTGATCTGGACCACGCCCGACCTGCAGGCCGCCAGCCTGGACCACGCCATGTGGTTCCACCATCCGTTCGACTTCAACGACTGGATCCTGTTCGCCCAGGACAGCCCGTCAGCCTCGCAGGGCCGCGGCCTGGTGCGCGGCCAGATGTTCACCCGCGACGGCAAGCTGGTGGCCTCGGTGGCCCAGGAATGCCTGATGCGGGTCCGGAAATAGACTCAAGAACCAAAGGCTTAGAGCGCGTTTCAGGGGCGAAGCCGTTCACGCTTTCGTCCAAGGCGCCCTAGGCGACCGGCTCGCCGCCGACGCTGATCGTCGCCACCCCCGCCTGGATCAGGCCGCGCAGCAGCGAGGCCACCTGCATGGCTACAACCAGTTCGCCGGCCAAGGCCATGCGCACCACCTCGGCGGCCGGGACCCAAAACCGTTCGATGCGCTCAGCGGGGTCGTCCTTGGGCTCGGCGATCTGGACCACGTTGCTGGCCAGCAGGATGTGGATGCGATTGGTGTGCGTGCCGGCGTTGGGCCGGGCCTCGCCCACATAGCTGACGACGCCGGCGCAACCGGTCTCCTCCAAGAGTTCGCGGGCGGCGGTGACGCAGGGATCGATGTCGCCCGGCTCCATACCGCCGGCAGGCAGTTCGATCGTGAACCCGGCCAGGGCGTGGCGGTACTGGCGGACCAGCAGCACATTGTCGCGGGCGTCCAGTGCGACCACCTCGACCCAGTCGGGATATTCGAGCACGTAGTAGGGGGCGATCTCGACGCCGTCCTCGGTGACGCAGTCGTCGGCGCGAAGGCTGATCCGGCCGTCCTTGAGAACATGGCGCGAGGCGGTGACTCGCCACTTCCCGTCGAACGCCATGCCTATCTCCTAGAGCTGCTCACCGTCGGATCCGGGACCTTCGGGTTCGCCCACCATGACCGGCGGATCCGCCAGAACCAAGCCCTCGGCGATCTTCACCTCGGGCACGGCGGCCCGGGTGAAGGGCAGGTACCAGGTCTGGCCGCCCAGGGCCGGGGTGATCTCCAATAGGTCGTCGGCCCCGAAGTTCTGGACGCTCTTGATCTTGCCGATCAGGTCGTTGGTGGCCACGTGGCGCACGGTCAGGCCGATCAGATCGGCCAGGTAGAATTCGTCTTCCTCGGGCTCGGGTAAGGCCGAGCGGGGGACGTAGAGGCGCAGGCCGCGCAGGGCGTCGGCGGCCTCCTTGGTGTCGATCCCGACGCAGCGGGCGACGACGCCGTCCTTGGCCACGCGGGCGGTGGTCAGGGTCAGGGCGGGCGAGCCATCCTGGCGCGTCAGCACCTTGAACCGGGTCAGGGTCAGCGGGTCTTCGGTATAGGTCGTGATGCGCACCTCGCCGCGCACGCCGAAGCCGCCGGCGACGCGGCCGACCAGGATCGGGGTCTGCGGGGCGGGTGAGGTCATGAGCGGGCGCGCAAAAGAAAACGCCGCCGCCAGGCAGGAGCCCGGCGGCGGCGCTTCCGAGGGCTTAGCCTTCGGTGGTTTCTTCCGAAGCCGGAGCTTCCTCGGCGGCCGGAGCCTCTTCGGCGACGACTTCCGGCTCAGGCGCCGGAGCCGCGGCGGCTTCGGCGGCCGCGGCGGCGGCGGCTTCAGCAGCGGCCTTGGCGTCTTCCTTGGCCTGGGCCTCGGCGGCGGCGCGCTCTTCTTCGCGCTGGGTGCGTTCGGCGATGCGCTCCTGGGCCTTCTTGCCCGGGGCGCCCTTCTGCGGGTTGTTGCCGTGGGCCCAGGTGGTCAGGCCTTCGGCGGCCAGGAAGCGGGCGACGCGGTCGGTCGGCTGGGCGCCCTTCTTGAGCCACTCCTGGATGGACTCGACCTTCAGGGTCACGCGCGCGGCGTCGTCCTTCTTGAGCAGCGGGTTGTAGGTGCCGACCTTCTCGATGAAGCGGCCGTCGCGGGGCGAGTGGCTGTCGGCGACGACGATCGAGTAGTAGGGGCGCTTCTTGGCGCCGCCACGGGCGAGACGGATCTTCAGCATAGTCTTAGTCCTTGGTCTAAAGTTCTATTTCTTGAACGGGTTGAAGCCGGGGGGCAGGCCGCCCAGTCCGGACAGGAGGTTGGGCTTGGCGTCGCCGCCGCCCCCGGATCCCGGAAGACCGGGGAGCCCCGGAAGGCCGCCAAGGCCCCCCGCGGAAGTCTGGTCGGGCGCGGCTGTCTTGCCGCCGCCCATGGCTTTCAGCCGGGACATGTCGCCGCCACCCATCATCTGGGCCATGCGGGCCATGCTCTTGCCGCCGTCCTTGCTCATGGCCTTGAACATGTCGGCCATCTGGCGGTGCTGCTTGAGCAGGCGGTTGACCTCGGCCACATCGACCCCGGCCCCGGCCGCGATGCGCCGCTTGCGCGAGGCGGCCAGGATGTCCGGCTTCTTGCGCTCCAGCTTGGTCATCGAGCCGATGATCGCCTGCTGGCGGCGGAAGATGCTGTCGTCGATACCGCTCTCGGCGATCTGCTTCTTGACCTTCTGGACGCCGGGCAGCAGGCCCATGATGCCCTGCATGCCGCCCATCTTCTGCATCTGGGAAAGCTGGGCCGACAGGTCGTTCAGGTCGAACTGGCCCTTGGCCAGCTTCTTGGCCATGCGCTCGGCTTCGGCCACGTCCAGGTCCTGGGCGGCCTTCTCGACCAGGGCGACCACGTCGCCTTGCCCGAGGATCCGGCCGGCCACCCGGCGGGCGTCGAACACGTCCAGGGCGTCGATCTTCTCGCCGGCCCCCAGGAACTTGATCGGCAGACCGGTGACGTGGCGCATCGACAGCGCCGCCCCGCCCCGGCCGTCGCCGTCGGCGCGGGTCAGGATCAGGCCGGTCAGCGGCAGGCGCTCGTGGAAGGCTTTCGCCGTGCGCACGGCGTCCTGGCCGGTCAGGCTGTCGGCGACCAGGATGGTCTCGGACGGCGTGGCGATGCGGGCGATTTCCGCCGCCTCGCTCATCATCGCCTCGTCCAGGGTGGTGCGGCCGGCGGTGTCGAGGATCAGGACATCGTAGCCGCCCAGCTTGGCGGCCGTCAGGGCGCGCTTGGCGATGTCGGCGGCGCTCTGGCCCGCGACGATCGGCAGGCTCTCGACCTCGACCTGCTTGGCCAGCATGGCCAGCTGTTCCATGGCGGCCGGGCGGCGGGTGTCGAGCGAGGCGACCAGCACCTTCTTGCGCTCGACCTTGTTCAGCCGCAGGGCCAGCTTGCCGGTGGTGGTGGTCTTGCCCGAGCCCTGCAGGCCGGCCATCAGGATCACCGACGGCGGGTTCAGCGCCAGGTTCAGGCCGGTGGGGACCTCGCCGCCCAGCATGTCGACCAGGCCGTCATAGACGATCTTGACCACCTGGTCGGCCGGCTTGACCGAGCGGATGACCGCTTCGCCGGACGCGCTTTCCTTGGCCTTGCTGATGAAGTCCTTGACCACCGGCAGGGCGACATCGGCTTCCAGCAGGGCGACGCGGACCTCGCGCAGCGCCTCGTCGATGTCCTTCTCGGACAGCACGCCGCGACCGCCGAGGCGGTCGAAGACCCCTGAAAGTCGCTCTGTAAGGCCGTCGAACATACGAAACCCTGGTTAAGACTACAGTCCAAACGCGATCAGCCCCCGTGGACGATCACGTCGACGGGGGTCCTCGCCGTCCTCGTCCGGATGGATCCTGGGCTACCAGGCCGGGGTCGTGACGGTGGAGGCGCTGCTGATATAGCGCCGGAAGCGCGCGCTTATGCACGAAAGGGGGCGGGGAGACAAAACCGTCAGCCCCGCAGCTCCAGCTCGTTGCCTTCAGGATCCGACAGGTAGAGCGACACCGCCTCGCCCGTTGACCCGTAGCGCTCGCCGATGTCGCCGATCGCGACGCCGTGGGCTTCGAGATGCGCCCGGATCGCCTCGACCTCGAAGTCGACCACCCGCAGGCACAGATGGTCCATGTTGTGGCCGTCCGCGCCCGGCGCGGCGCCGCCCATCCGGCCCAGGCGGCCGGCGACGTCGACCAGGTCGATCAGCTGGGCGCCGGCCCGCAGTTGCACCAGGCCGATGGCGTCCTGCCGCCGTTCGACCGTGCAGCCCAGCACCTCGACGTAGAACCGCTCCAGCCGGGCGGGGTCGCGGGCGCGGATCACCACGTGATCGATGCCGAGCAGGCGCATGACGAAGTCCTCGGACGGGAATGAATCGTTGAGCTATTCATCGCCCGCGGCGCCGGCAAGGCCGGCCGTCACGAGGACGGGCCGGCCTTGCCGGTGATCGACGGGCAGTCTCAGAGCAGCCAGCCGTCCGTCGACAGGCCGCCGCCCGAGACCAGCACGGCGAAGTCGGAATGGGCGTCGCCGTCCAGGTCGCCCCAGATGACCGAGGCCCGGCCGAACAGGCCCGCCAGCCCGTAGACGCCCAGGTCGACGCCGCCGAGGGCGGCGACCGCGCCCAGCAGGCTGGAATAGGCGCTGACCATCAACTGGCCGACGCCGCCGGCGGTCCAACTCGACACCAGCGAGAAAGCCTGGTCACCCTCCAGGGCGGCGTCGGCGTCCAGGGCGCTGAAGTCGAACAGGTCGCCGCGGCTGAAGTCGCTGACGAAATCGATCGACAGCTTGTGGCTGTCCGGGAAGGAGCTGGCGTCGAAGGCGTAGACGTCGTTTCCGGTCCCGCCGAGCAGGATGTCGAAGCCCGCCCCGCCGTTCAGCCGGTCATTGCCCGAACCGCCCAGCAGGACGTCGTTCCCGCCCGCGCCGAACAGTCGGTCCGCGCCGCCCTCGCCGCTCAGCAGGTTGAAGGCGTCGTTGCCCTCGATGGTGTTGCTCAAGCCGTTGCCCGTTCCCAGGACGGCGTCGCCGGTCAGGCGCAGGTTCTCCAGGCTGGCGGAGAGGCTGTAGTTGATCGAACTCCAGACCGTGTCCACGCCGCCACCAGCCAATTCGGTGACTGTGTCGCGCCAGGTGTCGACCACATAGCGGTCGTCGCCCGCCCCGCCGGTCATCTTGTCGGCGCCCGTCCCGCCGTCCAGCACGTCGTTGCCCAGTCCGCCGATCAGGATGTCGGCCCCGTCGCGGCCTTCCAGTGTGTCATTGCCGGCGTTGCCGGTCAGGGTGTTGGCGGCGGTGTTGCCGATCAAGCGGTCCGAGCCGCTGCCGCCGACGCCGTTCTCGATCGTGGCCCCATAGGCGATGCCGACATTGTCGGTCAGCCGGCCGACCACCGGATTGGCGGCCAGCAGGGCCATGTTGGAGTTGTAGGTCCCCAGGGCCACCGGGGCGTAGCCTGCCGCCGCGCGGTTAGCGTTGACCTGCTCGAACGACGGGGCGGTGTCGTAGGTCACCCCGCCGATGCTGCTGAGCGAGCCGGGGGTCAGGTCGATGATCTGGTCGGTCGCGTAGCCGGAGGCGTCCAGGGTGTCGATCCCGCCGGCGTCCCAGATGGCCATGACCGGAGCCGGGGTCTTGGTGAAGTCGTAGGAATCCCGACCGGCGTTGCTGTTGAAGCCGTAGGTGGTGTCGCCCGTCCGGGTGGTCATGTCGGCGCCGTAGATCGCCTGGATGGCCGCGATGTCGTGCACCAGCGGGGTCGAGGCGTAGACCGTGGCCGAGAGGTTGAAGTCGAAATGCCGCGCGCCGGTCTCGGCGGCCGCGAAGTAGGACATGATGCTGTAGGCGCGGCTGTCCTGGTAATATTCGGCGTTGGCCGTGTAGGTGATGTTCACCCCGGGGGCGGCGTTGTAGTCGCCCGGATGCTGCAGCCCCAGGGCGTGGCCGCTTTCGTGGGTCAGGGTGTGGATGCCGTAGAGCCCCTCGTCCAGCTGGAAGTTGCTGGGCTGGTTGGCGCTGACCCAGACGTCACCGGCGATCAGGTCGGCGTTGTCGGGCGTGTAGTCATAGGGAAGGTAGGCGTAGGCCTGGGTGCCCGGCCGGTTGGTGTAGTTGGCGAAGGTGATGTCGGCCTGTTCCGGCGCGGTCTCCACCAGGGTGGGGGCGATCAGGTCGTCCCAGCTGGCCATGGCCTCGCGGGCGGCGGCCTTCTGGGCCTCGGTAAATGGGGCGAAGCCGAAATATTCGGGCCGGCCATAGAGCTGGCCGTCCTCCTCATAGACGTAGGGCTCGGCGAACATGCTTTCGGCGGTGTGGAAGCCGAAGTTCAGCACGCTGACGTCGCCATCGCGGGGCACGGCGTGCTCGATGTGGCCCGGCGTCCAGCCGGCGCCGCCCCGATTGAGCTGCTCGATCACCTGCTCGATCGTGAACACCGGCTTGTCGCGGATCGTGCCGCCCTGGCCGTCCACCGAAGCGTTGACCGGCTCGACCGAGACGTCGAGCGCGGGCGCCACGGCGTCGATCGGCCCCTGGAACACCGGGAAGTCGATGTCCCGGTGGAGATCCTGATCCAGGCTTTCGTCGTGGAGGCGCATCGGTTCTTCCGTTGGTTGGTGTGGAGGGGTTTCGCGGGATCAGGCCGCGCGAGGTCAGGGCTCCGGCCGTGATCGCCACGGCAGGGTTTCGGCGAGCGCGGCGTTCACGGCCGCGTCGAATTGGGAACCAGGACTGGCGCCACGGCCCGGAAGCGCTGTCGCGCGGGGCGCCGCCCCGAACAGCTCGGACGGCGCGGCCGTGGCGCGGAAGACGCGGAGACTGAAGACCAGCAGCGATCCGCCTCGGGTTCCCGAGGACTGGCCCGAGGACTGGACTGCGTCCGGCTGAATGTTGGCGTGGAACAGCAGGACGGCGGTGTCGGCGGCGATCAGGCCGGGGTCGCCCGGCGCCAGCAGCACGACCGGGATTGGCGCCTTGTCGGCTGCCAGGGCGCGGACGCGGTCACAGAGCGCGGCCTGGAGTCGGCGGCGATCCGGAGTCCGGTCCGGATCGACCAGGCATTGGACGCCCAGGCGCTTGGCGCCATCCCAGGTCAGAACCGGCGTCGCGGCCGTGGCCGCGCCGCCGAAGATCATGGCCCCGATCAGGGGTAGGGCGCACGCCCGTGCCATGAATTGTCGTCTTGGCGACATAGATTTCCCGCAGCCGATCCGTCTTGGGCGTCTTCGGCCCCAAGACCTTCGCGGGGAAACCGCCGCTATGCAAGCCCAAGGTGTATTGTGAAGCTTACATATTTTGAGGTGCGCTCAAGCTTGCGCCGACGCGCCATCGTCAGTCGGCCGGTGAAGTGATGGTCGCGCCCGAGGCCTTCAGGCGATCGAGAACGCCGTTGGCCGGCAGCAGGAACGCCAGGTCGACGACGGCGATAGTTACGCCCGGCCGGTTCAGCGCCTCGTTCAGGGCGTCGGCCGATTGGCCGATCTGTTGCGCCAGCAGGCCCGGACCACCCGGGGCGCGCATCACACAGCGCTGGGCGGCCGAGCTGGAATAACGGGCCCGCACGCTGGCCAAGTCGCCGTTGGCCCAGTCGGTTCCGATGTCGGTCGGATGGGCGCCATCGTATTCCAGTTCGGTCAGGGCGTCGCGCAGGCAGGCCAGGTTGGCGTCGTCCGACAGCTTGCCGGCGCTGGCGAGGATCGGGCCCAGGCGATACTGGCTCATCGCCTTGACCTTGACCCCCTTGGCCTTGGCCATGCGCTCGATGGTGCTGACCGGCTTGGCCTCGGAAAGGCCCGCCGCCTGGCGGAAGTCCGACAACAGGATGAAGCCGGCCACGGCGGGTTTCCAGTCCTTGTACGGCACGGCCGTGCGGCCGGCCCGCTCGCGGGCGCTGACGAACCGCGCCTTCAGATCGGCCGGGAGGCGATCCTCCAGGTCCTTGCTGAACGGTCCGTAGCGCACGCCGCCGCCGCCGGTCAGGAAGAACTTGGTGACCTGCAGCGGGCCGACCGAGGCTTCGGGTGGGATCAGGACGAGGCTGGCCTGGTCCATGGCGCGGTCGAGACGGGGGCTGTCCCACTTCAGCTGGTGCGGCAGGGGCGGGGCCGAGCCGACCACATAGAGCTTGGCGCCGCCCTTCTCGACCAACCACAGGGCCGGGCCGGGGGGCCGCGCGACCACCTGCAGTTCCTCCACGACGGCGCTGCCGGGATCCTGGGGGAAAAGCTCGACGGTCTGGGCCTGCGACGTCTGGGCGGGAGCCTGCGGCGGGTTCTGGGCCCAGGCGGAGAACGCCGCGAGCATCAGGGCCGCTCCGCCGATCGGCGCCGATATGCCTCGAACCATGGCGTCCTCATCCTCCCTGGGCGTCAGCTTGGCAGATAGGTATCCGCATGCCGTGGCGAAAGCGCGGTGGGCGGCAGGTCGCGCAGGGTCTGGGCCAGCAGCCGGCCTTCGGCGCCGCGGCTGGAACCGGTCCGCCAGGCGACGACGATCTCGCGGCTAGACTGGTCGGAATCCAGCGGCCGGATGGTGACCGGCGCGTTGTGGGCCAGGCCGGCCGCCACCGCCATCGACGGCAGGAACGACACCCCCAGACCGGAACCGATCATCTGCACCAGGGTGGGCAGGGAGGTGGCCGCGAAGCTTTCGTCGTCGCCGAAACCGGCGCCGCGCGGCGGCTCCAATCCGCAGGCGGCCAGGGCATGGTCGCGCAGGCAGTGGCCGTCCTCGAGCAGGATCATGTCGTCGCCGCGCAGGGTTTCCGGATCGACCCGGTCGAAGGCGGCCATGCGATGGTTGGCCGGAGCGGCGGCCAGCAGTTCGTCATCTTCGACATGAGCCCAGTCCAGGCCGGTCATGTCGTAAGGCAAGGCGATCAGGGCCGCGTCCAGCCCTCCGGATTTGAGGGAGGCGATCAGCCGATGGGTCAGGTCCTCGCGCAGGTACAGTTTCAGCTTGGGAAACTGGTCACGCAAGGCCGGCAGGGCGCGGGGCAAAAGATACGGGGCGACGGTGGGGATCACGCCCAGGCGGAACCGGCCGGCCAGCGGCTGGCCCGCCCCGCGCGCGGCCTGCACCAGGTCCTCGGCCTGGGCCAGGATGGCCTCGGCCCGGCGCACGGCCTCCTGGCCCGCGGCGGTCAGGATCACGCCGGACCGCGCGCGATCGACCACCGGGGCGCCGAGGATCTTCTCCAGTTCCTGGATGCCGGCCGACAAGGTTGGCTGGGTGACGTGGCAGGCCTCGGCCGCCCGACTGAACGAACCATGCTCGGACAGGAGCTTCAGATATTGCAGCTGGCGCAAGGTGGGGAGCATGCCAGCAAGATAGGTGTGATCTATCGGAAATCAAAAGGCAATCGACGGCGTCTTTGCTGCATCCGCGAACGACCAGGGATCGTCTCATAGATATGATCTATCGCCGATCATAAAACAATCGATTGGCCCTATCAGATTCCCTTCCCTACAAGGCTTTTCGCAATTCCTGCAGGAGAACTTCATGTCCTTGATCAACACCCAGATCAAACCCTTCACCGCCCAGGCCTACAAGGGCGGCAAGTTCGTCGAGGTCAGCGACGCTGACCTGAAGGGCAAGTGGTCCGTCGTGTTCTTCTACCCGGCCGACTTCACCTTCGTCTGCCCGACGGAGCTGGAAGACCTGGCCGACAACTACGCCACGTTCCAGCGCCTGGGCGTCGAGATCTACGCGGTGTCGACCGACACCCACTTCTCGCACAAGGCCTGGCACGACACCTCGCCGGCCATCGGCAAGATCCAGTACACCATGGTCGGCGACCCGTCGGGCCAGATCACCAATAACTTCGGCGTCATGCGCGAAGGCGTCGGCCTGGCCGACCGCGGCACCTTCCTGATCGACCCGGAAGGCGTGATCCAGTTCGTGGAAGTCACCGCCGAAGGCATCGGCCGCAACGCGATCGAACTGCTGCGCAAGATCAAGGCCGCCCAGTACGTCGCGTCGCACCCGGGCGAAGTCTGCCCGGCCAAGTGGGAAGAGGGTGAAAAGACCCTCGCCCCGTCGCTCGACCTGGTCGGCAAGATCTAGGCCGTTCCACGACCCGTCGCGGCCTCAGGGCCGCGACAGGGCTCGCCGCCGGTTCCGTCAGCCCTCAACGGGCTTTGAGGGACCCGGCGGTGACGCCTCTCATTTCCCCAAATCCACGAGTCCGGCGCCGCGTCTCCCCGCGCGCCTCGCAGTCGGAGCCCGCCATGTTGGACGATGGTCTGAAGACCCAGTTGAAAGCCTATCTGCAGAACCTGCGCCAGCCGATCGAGTTGGTCGCCTCGCTGGGCGAGGGGCAGGGTTCCAAGGACATGCTCGCGCTGCTCGAGGACGTGGCCGGAACCTCCGACAAGGTCAGCCTGAACCTGGCCGGCGACGACGCCCGCAGGCCTTCGTTCGCCATCACCCGCGCCGACGGAAGCGCCGATGTGCGCTTCGCCGGCCTGCCCTTGGGGCACGAATTCACCTCGCTGGTTCTGGCCCTGCTGCACGTCGGCGGCCACCCGCCGAAGTTCGACGCCGAGGTCCTCGACCAGGTCCGCGCCCTGGAAGGCGAATTCCGCTTCGAGACCTATTTCTCGCAGAGCTGCCAGAACTGCCCGGACGTGGTCCAGGCGCTGAACACCATGGCCGCCCTGAACCCCGCCATCAGCCATGTCGCCATCGACGGCGCGCTGTTCCAGGTCGAGGTCGAGGAGCGCCAGGTCATGGCCGTGCCGACCATCCTGCTGAACGGCCAGCCGTTCGGCCAGGGCCGCATGAGCCTGGAGCAGATCCTGGCCAAGCTGGACACCGGCGCCGTGGCCCGTGACGCCGAGAAGATCAAGACCAAGGACGCCTTCGACGTTCTGGTGGTCGGTGGCGGCCCCGCCGGCGCCGCGGCGGCGATCTACGCCGCCCGCAAGGGCATCCGCACCGGCGTGGCGGCCGAACGCTTCGGCGGCCAGGTGCTGGACACCATGGCCATCGAGAACTTCATCTCGGTGTCGCACACCGAAGGTCCGAAGCTGGCCACGGCTCTGGAACAGCACGTCAAGGACTACGACGTCGACATCATGAACCTGCAGAAGGCCGTGGGCCTGGTTCCCGCCAAGACCCCGGGCGGCTTGATCGAGGTCAAGCTCGAGAACGGCGCCAGCCTAAAGTCGCGCAGCGTGATCCTGGCCACCGGCGCTCGCTGGCGGAACATCAACGTGCCGGGCGAGGCCGAGTACAAGAACAAGGGCGTGGCCTACTGCCCGCACTGCGACGGCCCGCTGTTCAAGGGCAAGCGCGTGGCGGTGATCGGCGGCGGCAACAGCGGCGTCGAGGCGGCCATCGACCTGGCCGGCATCGTCGCCCACGTGACCCTGATCGAGTTCGACAGCCAGCTGCGCGCCGACGCCGTCCTGCAACGCAAGCTGGCCAGCCTGCCGAACGTGCGCATCGTCACCTCGGCCCTGACCACCGAGGTGCTGGGCGACGGGAACAAGGTCACCGGCCTGACCTACAAGGACCGCAACCACGACCAGGTCCACCGGGTCGATCTGGAGGGCGTGTTCGTGCAGATCGGCCTGGTGCCCAACACCGAGTGGCTGAAGGACAGCGTGGCCCTGACCCAGCGCGGCGAGATCGAGGTCGACCATCGCGGCGAGACCTCACTGCCCGGCGTGTTCGCCGCCGGCGACGCGACGACCACGCCCTACAAGCAGATCATCATCGCCATGGGCGAAGGATCGAAAGCGGCGCTTTCGGCTTTCGACTACATGATCCGCCTGGAGCCGGCGGTCGCCGAGCAAGAGGCCGCCTGACGCGTCTCCGGACGCGGGGCGAAGCGTCTCGATCGGGTCTCACGAGGCCGCCGCGACCGCCCTCCGGGGCCGTCGCGGCGGCTTTCTTGCGCTGGCCTGGTGTATTGGGAGATGCGGCGATGCGCCTCTCGCCGAACGCGCGATCTTCACCTCGACAGCAATCTTGAGCGCGGGCTATCCTGTTAACGAATGGGCAAATGATTCTGCGCGGCTGAGGGGCCGAATCGGCGCGATGGGCGTCGAGCCGCGGATCGTTAGAGGGTGGGCAAGATGAGGCTGCTGTCGAAGGGCGATCGCAACACCAAGGGCGGCGTCAAGCCCGTGATGCTGGCCGCCGAGAACGATCGTCCCGAAATCGGCGGCGGCGGCGACCGCCTGGTCGAGGCCACCCAGGCCATCGGCGTCCGCTACGAGACCATCCATGGCGGGCTGGACAGCATCAGCCGCGTGGTCGAGCACCTGCGGGCCATCGAGCCGCTGCTCTCCGAGATCCGCGCCCCGGTCGCCGAGGAGTTCGAGGCCCGCCGCGCCGAGCACGCCGAGCTGATCGCCCTGCGCGCGGCCCACGACCAGGCCGCCCGCCAACTGGCCGTCGCCCAGGCCGAGGAACGCGACCTGTCGGCCCGGCTGGCGACGGCTGACGCCGCCCTGACCGAATCCGAGGCGCGCCGACAGTCCTTGGACGTCGCCCTCGAAGACAGCGCGCTGGAGATCGACCGCCTGCGCAACGGCCTGCAGCAGTCCGAACTCAAGGTCGGCGGCCTGGAGGCGGCGCTGCGCGACGCCACGGCCCGCGCCGAGCACCTGGCCCAGGACGTCGAGACCCTGCGCCTCCAGACCCAGGACATCGACGCCCGCCGCGGCGAGTCCGAAGCCGCCCTGGCCGCCGCCAAGCAACAGTCGGCCCTGCAGGCCGAGGAGCTGGGCACGGTGAAGAAGCGCCTGGAGCAGGCCGGCGCCGACGTCGCCCGCCTGTCGCGCATCGAGACCGAGCTGGAAGCCCAGGTCGCCGCCGAGCGCGCCCGCGTACTGGCGTCCGAGAATGCCCTGACCACCATCCAGGCCGACAGCGCCCGCACGATTCGCGGCCTGGAAGCCCAGGTGGAGGCCGGCCGCGCCGAGGCCCTGGCCCTGCAGACCCGGTTGGAGACCGCCACCGGCCGCGCCGACAAGCTGGAAGAGATGAACGGCCAGATCTCGGCCCGCCTCAACGAAAGCAGCGCCCAGCAGCAGGCCGTCGAGCGCCGGGCCGGCGACCTGAACGTCGCCCTGGAGCGCGCCTTGGAACGGGTCCGCAATCTCGAGGACGAGGTCGAGGACCTGCGCGGCCGTCACGCCGGCGTCGACACCGCCCGCGCCGCCGCCATTGAACGCGCCGACCAGCTGGCCAAAACCGTCGCGGCCCACGAGAAGGCGCTCAAGCGGGCCGAAGAACGCGCCGCCCAGCTGCGCACGCGCTTCGAAGCCCTGCAGGCCTCAGAGGACGAGACCCGCCGCGCCCACGACGACAAGATCGCCGAGATGCAGGCCGAGATCGAACGGGTCCGCTCGGAGGCCGCCCTGGCCGAAGGCGCCCTGGAATCGGCCCGCCGCGACCGTTCGCGCCTGCAGATGGCCTTGCTGGGCGCGACCAGCGACGACATGCAGGCCGTCGGCTAGCCGCTCCAGATCGGTTCAGGTCGGTCAGGGCGAGAACATCAACCCCGGGCTTCGCGCCCGGGGTTTTTGTTTGGATCTTCCATCCGAGCTTTCTACCATAACGATCATATATTGACTACTCTTCCATAGAGTGATCACCCTGCGGAGGGCTTGGGGCGATCGACGCGGTCTCGCGCGACTCCCGGCCAAAGGGCGGAGGGTGCGATGAAGATCTCGAAACCGGGACGAAAGATCGGCTGGCGGACGCTAAGCGCGGCCCTGGCGTGCCTGGCGGTCGGGGGCGGCCTGTTCGCCGCCCAGGCGATCGACGCCGCCGCGCCAGCCAAGCCGGCCTATCTGGCGGCCTTTCCCAATTTCGCGCCCAGGCTGACGCCTCAGATGCCGGGCGACGTCGACATCGCGCTGAAGACCCAGCTGGAGAACGCCAAGAAGTTCTCGGAGGTGCAGCGCGAGTTTGACCTCTATTCCTGGCAGATGTTCCTGGCGCTGAACTGGCCCACCAACAGCCAGGGCCAGGCCGCGCCCAAGCTGACCGACACCCGTTTCGGCC
>Ga0209257_1000634_pt1 | contig 56352 bp, 52 predicted proteins | sample AraplaCvi_mCL_r2_FD_184277 | JGI IMG/M metagenome (GOLD analysis project Ga0209257, IMG submission 184277) | Arabidopsis root microbial communities from North Carolina, USA - plate scrape MF_Cvi_mCL_r2 (SPAdes) (version 2) | ecosystem: Host-associated > Plants > Roots > Endosphere | place: USA...
CCAGTTCGCCGCGGCCAAGGCCGGGCTGATCCTGGTCACCATCAACCCCGCCTATCGCCTGACCGAGCTCGAATACGCGCTGAACCTGGTCGGCTGCGCGGCGCTGGTGACCGCCACCCGGTTCAAAACCAGCGATTATATCGGCATGCTGAACACGCTCGCGCCGGAGCTCGCGACCGCGACACCCGGCGCGCTCAAGGCGGCGAAGCTGCCCAGCCTGCGCATCGTCATTCAGATCGCCGGTGCGGCGCCGGGGACGATCCCCTTCGCCGAGGTCGCGCAACGCGGCGGCGACATCCAGCGCGCGGAGCTGAAGCGTCTCGCCGAGACACTGCAGTTCGACGACCCGATCAACATCCAGTTCACCAGCGGCACCACCGGCAATCCGAAGGGCGTGACGCTCACCCACCACAACATCCTCAACAACGGCTATTTCGTCGGCCGTGGTTGCGCGCTGACGCCGGCGGACAAGATCTGCATTCCGGTCCCGCTCTATCACTGCTTCGGCATGGTGATGGGCAATCTCGCCGCCGTCACCAACGGGTCCGCCATGGTCTATCCGGGCGAAGGCTTCGATCCTTTGGCGACGCTGGAAGCGATTTCCGCCGAAGGCTGCACCGCGATCTACGGCGTGCCCACCATGTTCATCGCCCAGCTCGAGCATCCGCGCTTCCAGGAGTTCGACATGGCGAGCTTGAGGACCGGCATCATGGCCGGTTCGCCCTGTCCGATCGAGTTGATGAAGAAGGTCATGGCGGTGATGAACGTTCGCGAGATGACCATTTGCTACGGCATGACCGAGACCAGCCCGGTCAGCTTCCAGAGCGCGGTCGACGATCCGATCGAGCGCCGCGTCTCCACCATCGGCCGGATCCATCCGCATCTCGAGGTGAAGATCATCGATGCCGGGGGCCGGACCGTGTCGCGCGGCGAGAAGGGCGAACTCTGCACCCGCGGCTATTCGGTGATGCGCGGCTATTGGGCGCAAGCCGACAAGACCGCGGAGGCGATCGATGCCGGGCGCTGGATGCATACCGGCGACCTCGCCACCATCGATGAGCAGGGCTATTGCAACATCGTCGGCCGGATCAAGGACCTGGTGATCCGCGGCGGCGAGAACGTCTATCCGCGCGAAGTCGAGGAATATCTCTACCGCCATCCGAAGATCCAGGACGTGCAGGTCTTCGGCGTGCCCGATCCGAAATACGGCGAGGAGCTCTGCGCCTGGGTGCGCCTCCGTGCCGGCGAGACCCTGACCGAGCGTGAGGTGCAGGCTTTCTGCGAAGGCCAGATCGCCCACCAGAAAATCCCGCGCTATATCCGCTTCGTCGACGCCTTCCCCACCACCGTCACCGGCAAGGTGCAGAAATACAAGATGCGCCAGGCGATGGAGGAAGAGCTTGGAATCCGGGCCGCGAAGACGGCCTAGGGGGGCCTTGCCGCTTACTCCGTCGTCATGCCAAGGCTTGGCCTTGGCATCCACGAGTTTGCCTGCCACAAAGTAACTCGTGGATCCCAAGGCCAAGCCTTGGGATGACGACCGAATCGAAACGAACGATGAGAACATAAAAATGAGCAACGACGGAAAAGTGGTCCTGGTCACCGGCGCCGGCAGCGGCATCGGCCGCGCAGTGGCGCTGGCCTTCGCCAAGGCGGGCTATCGCCTCGCCATCACCGGCCGCAAGCCGGAGCCGCTCAACGCGGTGGTGGCCGAGGCCGGCAAGTCGGCGATCGCCATTCCCGCCGACGTCACCGATCCGAAGTCCGTCGCGGCGCTCTTCGCCCAGGTGAAGCAGACCTTCGGCCGGCTCGACGTGCTCTTCAACAACGCCGGCACCAATGCGCCGGCGATCAATCTCGAGGAGCTGACGCCCGAGCAATGGAAGGCGGTGGTCGACACCAATATCAGCGGCGTCTTCTATTGCACCCAGGAGGCCTTCAAGCTCATGAAGGACCAGAGTCCGCAAGGCGGCCGCATCATCAACAACGGCTCGATCTCGGCCACGGCGCCGCGGCCGAACTCCGCGCCTTACACTGCGTCCAAGCACGCGGTACACGGCCTCACCAAATCGACCGCGCTCGACGGGCGGAAATACAACATCGCCTGCGGCCAGATCGACATCGGCAATACGCTCACGCCGATGGCGCAGCAGATGACCAAGGGCGTGCTGCAGGCCGATCTTTCCATCAAGACCGAGCCGACCTTCGACGTGAAGCATGTGGCGGAATCGGTGCTCTACATGGCGAGCCTGCCTCTGGATGCGAACGTCCTCTCGCTCACCGTGATGGCGACCAAGATGCCGTTCGTGGGGCGCGGTTAGGTCGAGCGCGGCTCGGCCGGTGCCCCGCGTCGCACGCATTCCGATCACCAACGTCTACGCCGACGGCGCTTACACCGGCAGCATCCTGGTCGGCCCGAAGCGGAAGCCGATGAATGTGCTGCTGGACAGCGGCAGCGCGGTCTTCGCGCTCGACGGACGCAAGTACCGGCTCGACCGGCGGGCCGGCGACCGCAGCACCCGGTTCGCGCAGTACATGAGCTATTCTGACGGCTCGCATTGGTCGGGCGGCGTCATCAAGACCACGGTCTCGGTCGGCCGCGCGGGGCACGAGATCACTGCCGACGGCATCAACCTTGCGCTCGCCGCCGAGCAGACCAGGGACATGTTCGGCCTGACTGACGGCATCCTCGGCCTTGCCTATGCGCCGCTGGACGAGGCCTGGGAGATGCCGAAGGACACGACGGCGAACGTCTACAGCAGCGCGAAGATCCGCGGCGGGCGCTATACCCAGATCACGCCGTATCTGCGTCATCTCGACCAGCTGAAGGTCGTCTCCGACATCTTCGCCTTCTACACGTTGCGCTCCTGCATCCATCAGGGCAGCCGGAATCCGGCCGACGATCCGCTGAACCAGGGCTGGATGATGCTGGGCGGCGGCGAGCAATGCCGCGAGTTCTATACTGGAAAGTTCCAGACGGCGAAGGTGCTGGCCGAGCAATGGTACAACACCAACCTCAAGGCCATCATCGTCGGCGACACCATGCCGCTCAGCGTCCACCAGCGGCCGCCGGCCGGCTATCCCTCGAACGCGATCGTGGACAGCGGCACCACCAGCATCGATCTCGGGCCCTTGCTGCTCAAAGCCGTGATCTCGCGCTTCAAGCCCGGCCAGCAGCGCCTGATGCAGGCGGCGCTCGCGCGCAAGAAGCACCCCTGCATCGCCATGGCGGATCTCGACCTCCGGAAATGGCCGGACCTCACCTTCATTCTGCAGGGGCTCGGCAAGACCGACGTGGTCTTGAAGGTCCGCCCGCAGGATTACTGGCAGGTGCATGCGCCGAAGCCCGGCCTCGTCCAGCTCGCCTTGACGCAGGGCGACCCGGGTTTTGCGATTCTCGGCCTGCCGCTGATGAACGGCTATTTCACCATCTTCGACGGCGAGGCCGACAACGACCGCGGCGTGGTGAAGTTCGCGCCCCGCAGGTGACTATTTCGCCGTGCCCGGCGCCGTGAGCGTGGCGCCGTCATCGGCGACGAAGACCGCGATCAGCGAGGCCGGCTCGGTGGTGCTCGCATTCTCGCTCACCAGATGGCTCGATCCCGGCGGCTCGAAGAAGGATTCGCCGGCTTTGTAGACCTTGGCCTCGGCGTCGCCCGAGACCTGCGAGCGGATCGCGCCGGACAGCACATAGGCGAAGACGCTGCCGGCATGGTGATGGGCACCTGACTTGCCGCCGGGCGCGTAGTTCACCACCACGGCACTCAAGGCCTTGCCCGGCACATTGGGCAGGGCTTGCGAGAAGACCTGCCGCACATTGGCTTCGTCGGAATGTGCGAGGACGCCGAAGGCGCCGAAAAGGGTGATTGCGCCGATGCCGAGCGCCGCGATGCGGCGTGACGTGCGGTTCATGTCCATTCTCCTTCTGGCTCAGGCGGCCTTCGCCTTCACCGGATGCTGGTAGCGCAGGCCGATCGCGATCCGGTTCCAGGTGTTGATGACGCCGATGAGAGTCGTCAGATTGGCCGTCTCGGTCTCGTTGAAATGCTCGCGCAGCGCTTCATAGACGTCGTCCGGCGCATGGGTCTCGCTGATCAGCGTCAGCGCTTCGGTCCAGGCCAGCGCAGCGCGCTCGCGCTCGCTATAGAGCGGCGATTCCCGCCAGGCATCCAGCAGGTAGATCCGCTCCTCGGTCTCGCCATGCGCCCTTGCGTCCTTGGTGTGCATATGGATGCAATAGGCGCAGCCGTTGATCTGCGAGGCGCGGATCTTGACGAGCTCGATCAGCGACGGCGCGAGGCCGCTGGCGACAATGATCGGTTCGATCGCGATCATCGCCTTCATCGTGTCCGGGGCGGCGGTATAGGCGTTCAGACGGGCTTTCATAGGGGTTTCCTTCGTTCGGGCTCGCTTCGGTACTGTCTGGCCCTAAGGACGCTGGGCGGACCCGCCGTGTGACAGCCGCCGGCCGGACTGTGACGGCCCGCACAGGTGACATCGCCGCGCAATGGAACTAGGCTAGAAATCAGCGTTTTGAGGGGAACGGCGCAAAGGAGTTCCTCGATGTCCGATATCACCGTCAAACCGGTCATCAAGCCAGAGCTCAAGGTCGAGAAGCCGCGGCTCTACAAGGTCATTCTGCTGAACGATGACTACACGCCGCGCGATTTCGTGGTCCGGGTGCTGAAGGCCGAGTTCCGCATGTCCGAGGATCAGGCCCACGCGATCATGCATACCGCGCATACCAAGGGCCTCTGCGTGGTCGCCGTCTTCACCAAGGACATCGCCGAGACCAAGGCCACCCGCGCCACCGACATGGCCCAGTCCAAGGGTTACCCCCTGCAATTCATCACCGAGCCGGAAGAGTAAAGGGCGGCGGTTCCCCGGCGTTTTCCGTCCCTTCGGAGTCTGGTTCGGCATGACACAACGAAGGCACCCGCCGGTTGAGCAGGAAAGCCGCTTGCGCACGTCCATATATTTATGACATACTGAGAATATATCAGTATGAAAACAATATGTTAACTTGAAAAAACTAACAACCCGACAGAGCGATACGGCATACGAGCGGCTGCGCGAGCTGGTGATCCACGGCGCGCTCAAGCCGGGTGCGCTGATCGAGGAAGCCGCCGAGATGGAGCGTCTCGGCGTTGGCCGGACCCCGCTCCGCGAAGCCTTGCAGCGCCTCGCGCACGAAGACCTGATCGAGGTCGTGCCGCGCCGCGGCTATTTCGTGACCACGATTTCCGCCGCCGAGATGTTCCAAATTTTCGAGGCGCGCCTCGCCATGGAGATCCAGGCTGTCCGCCTTGCCGCCGAGCGCGCGACGCCGGAGGCGTTGGCGGCGCAGCGCGAGCTCCTGGAAGAGGCGCGGGCCGGCATGGCGATGGATAACCGCGATCCCGCCTGGAACATCGCGATCGACGGGCGCTTCCACGGGCTGATCGCGGCGGCCTCGGGCAACCGCTATCTCGCCGCCAATCTGACCAGGTTCTACGGCCTTTCGGTCCGCACGCTCTATCTTTCGAAGTTCCCGATCACCCTGGTGAAGGACGAGATCGAGAACTTCGTCGCGATCTTCGACGCCATTGCCGCCGGCGACCCCGACCGGGCGGAGCGGGCGATGCGCAAGCATCTCGAGTTCGACCCGATGACCATGATCGGGATAGCGCCAAAGCTCGCGGTTGGAGCCTGACGATGGCGAACCGGCGCGGCTTCATCGTGACCCTGCTGATGCTGGCGCCCTCGACCGTGCTGATCGCCGTCTTCCTGATCGCGCCGATGGTGATCGTGATCGGCTACAGCTTCTCCGGCCGCGACGCCTATGGCGGGATCGTGCCCGGCTTCACTCTCGATTCCTACCGCGAGCTGTTCCAGCCGCTCTATGTCCCGATCTTCTGGAACTCGGTGAAGCTCGCCTTCTGGAACACCGTGCTCTGCGTCGCGACCGCCTATCCGATCGCCTATTTCATCGCCTTCCGCGCCGGCCGCTTCGCGCCGGTGCTGCTGATCCTGATGCTGATCCCGTTCTGGATCGACTTTCTCATCCGCATCTCGGCCTGGGTCGTCCTGATGGGCCGCAACGGCATGATCAACTCGGTGCTGACCGCCACGATCCTCGACGAGCCCGCCCGCATGCTCGGCACCTATGGCGCGGTGCTGGTCGGCCTGGTCTATGCCTTCCTGCCCTCCGCGGTCTTCCCGATCTACGCCGCGCTGCAGCCGATCGACCGCGCGCTGCTGGAGGCTGGCCGCGATCTCGGCGCCGGACCGTTCCAGAACTTCCGCCGCGTGACCCTGCCGCTCTCGATGCCCGGCGTCATGGCCGCCTGCCTCTTCGTCTTCGTGCCGTCGATGGGCGTTTTCGCCATCCCGGTGCTGCTGGGCGGCGGCAAGAGCATCATCGTCGGTAATCTCATCGTTCAGCTCTTCCTCGACTTCCGCAACATGCCCCTGGGCTCGGCGGTCTCGGTTGTCCTGCTCGCCTTCTCCTCGCTCGGCATCCTCATCTACATGCGCGCCCTGCGCCGGGTGGAGGTGGCCAGGACATGACCGACGCAGTCCTCACGCCCAGGCAGAAGACCCGGATCTGGATCGAGCATCATTTGCTCGGGCGGATCGCGCCGGCGGTGACCTTGCTCGCCTATCTCTTCCTCTTCGTGCCGATCGTGGTCCTGGTGGCCTATTCCTTCAACGCCTCGCGCTCGACCGTGGTCTGGAGCGGCTTCACCCTCGACTGGTACGGCGAGGTGTTCCAGGACCGCGGGCTTCGGCAGGCGCTGCAGGTCAGCGCCATCATCGCCTTCGCCTCGGCCTTGATCAGCACGGCAATCGGCGCCCTGACCGCGCTCGCCATCGTGCGGCGCAAGTTCATCGGCCGCGATGCGCTCGCGACCCTGCTGCTGGCGCCGATGGTGCTGCCGGAGATCGTGATGGCCGTGGCGCTGCTGGTCTTCATGGTGGCACTCAACCTCACGCTCGGCTACTTCTCCATGATCGTCAGCCATGTGCTGATCACGGTGCCCTTCGCCACGCTGATCGTGCGCGCTGCGGCGGCCTCACTCGACAAGCGCCTCGAAGAGGCCGCGGCCGATCTCGGCGCCAATGAATGGCAGATCTTCTGGCGCGTGACCTTTCCGCTGCTGCTGCCGCCGATCGTCACCGCCTTCCTGCTGGCGGCGACGCTCTCCTTCGACAATTTCGTGATGTCGACCTTCACCTCGGGCGTCGGCACCACGCCGCTGCCCTTGCGCATCTATTCGATGCTGAAGCTCGGCATCACGCCGAAGATCAATGCCTTGGGCGCGCTGATGGTGCTGCTCAACGTGCTGGTCGTGGTGGTGGTGATGGGCCGGCACCTGAAGCTCATTCTGAAGAAGTAACGAAATTCGAAGAACAACAGAGAGGGTGGGATTATGAAGAAGAATTTGTTGCTGGGTGTCGCGTCGGCCGGCGCGATGTTTCTGGGCATGGCGGCCGCTTCCGCCGAGGAGCTCCACATCTACGCCTGGGCCGATGAAGTCCCGCAGGCGGTGCTGGACGATTTCACCAAGGCGACCGGCATCGAGGTAACGCTCGACACCTTCGACTCCAACGAATCGCTGATCGCCAAGCTGGAGGCCGGCGCCTCGGGCTACGACCTGATCGAGCCCTCGCAATATGCGGTGCAGATCCTGGTGAAGAAAAGCCTGGTCGAACCGCTCGATCACGGCAAGCTGACCAACATCGGCAACCTGAGCGATGTCTTCCAGAAGATCTCGTTCGATCCCGGCAACAAGGTCAGCATTCCCTTCATCTGGGGCACGACCGGTTTCGCCTACAACGCCGATTGCGTGAAAGAGCCGATCACCTCCTGGAAATCGCTCTGGGACGAGAAGTACAAGGGCCGGATCTACATGCTGGACAACATGCTGGCGGCCTATATCGCCGGCTTGCAGGTCAACGGCTTCAAGGCCAACACCACCAATGCCGACGAGATCGCCAAGGCGACCCAGACCCTGATCGACCAGAAGCCGCTCTTGGCCGGCTATAACAGCACCAACTTCGCCGATCTCGTTTCCTCCGGCGAGGCCTGCATCGTCGAGGCCTGGAGCGGCAACGTGCTGCAGGCGATCGAGCAGAACCCGAAGGTGCATTACGTGCTCCCCGACGAGGGCGGCACCATGTGGGTGGATGGGTTCTCGATCCCGAAGGGCGCGAAGAATGTCGATGCCGCCTACAAGTTCCTGAACTACATCCTGCAGCCCGAGGTCGCCGCCAAGGTCACCACCCTCACCAAGGTGGCGAGCGCGGTCGAGAAGTCCAAGGCGCTGCTGCCGAAGGAATTGGCGGAAAACACCGCGGTCTTCCCGCCCGCCGACCGGCTGGCCAAGGCGGACTTCATCCTCGACCTCGGCGATGCGATGAAGCATTACCAGGACGGCTGGACCAAGGTGAAGGCGACCGAATAACGCTCCACACCTGACGGCGGGGCGCTTTCCTCCCGCGCTCCGCCGCCTTTTCTTCAGCTTTCCCGGATCCGTTTGTTATGAGTGATATCGCCGTCGAACTGCGGGGCGTTTCGAAAAGCTTCGGCACCTCCGGCGCCGCGGCCGAGATCAACGCGGTCTCCGACATCAACCTCGCCATCGGCAATGGCGAGTTCTTCACCCTGCTTGGGCCTTCAGGCTGCGGCAAGACCACGACCCTACGCATGATCGCCGGCTTCGAGCAGCCGACCGCCGGCGCGCTGCTGATCCGCGGCCAGAACATGAACGGCGTGCCGGCGCATCTCAGGCCGGTCAACACCGTCTTCCAGTCCTACGCGCTGTTCCCGCATTTGAACGTCGGCGACAATGTCGGCTTCGGCCTCGACGTCAAAGGCGTGGCGAAGCCGGAACGGCAGAGTCGCGTCACCGAGGCGCTGAAGCTGGTGCAGATGGACCATATGATCGGCCGCAAGCCCTCCGAGCTCTCCGGCGGCCAGCAGCAGCGCGTGGCGCTCGCCCGCGCCTTGGTCAACCGGCCTTCGGTCCTGCTGCTCGACGAGCCCTTCGGCGCGCTCGACCTGAAGCTCCGCAAGGAGATGCAGATCGAGCTGAAGCATATGCAGCGCCGGCTCGGCATCACCTTCATTTTCGTGACCCACGACCAGGAAGAGGCACTCACCATGTCCGACCGCATCGCGGTCATGCACAAGGGTAGGGTGCTGCAGGTCGACGACCCGGTCGGCATCTACGAGCGCCCGACCACCTTGTTCGGCGCCGGCTTCATCGGCGAGATGAACTTCCTGAAAGCGGCGACGGTGGCCTTGCCGCCCGATCTCAAAGTCGGCGGCGACGCGACCCTGGCCTTCCGTCCGGAAGCCCTGTCCTTCGCACCGTTCGAGAATGCCAAAGCGCCGCTGCTCAAGCTCGACGGCGTGTTGCAGGAATCGATCTATATCGGCACCGACCGGCGCTACCAGGTGCGCCTCGATTCCGGCGAGACCGTCTTCGTCCGCATCCAGAACAGCGGACGCCATATCCCGAACATCGCGAATGGCGATCGCTGCAGCCTTTACGTCTGCACCTCCGACATCCGCACCCTGACCGAGTGAGTGACATGAGTTTCAAATCGTATCGAATCCACGAGATGCCGGCGCAACTGCCCGCGGCTGTCCTGGCCGAGCTCGCAAAGGTCGAGGCCGCGACCATCGGCCACTACCTGCATGATCGCTTCATGACACCGGCGCTGAAACCCATTCTCGAAGGCCGGCGCATCGCCGGGACTGCGGTGACGCTCTCGATCCCCGGTCCGGACTCGACCTTGCTCTACTACGCCATGGACCGGCTGCGTCCCGGCGACGTTCTGGTGATCGACCGCGCCGGCGACAACCATCATGCCCCCTGGGGCGGCTTCATGGCGGCGGTCGCCAAGCTGCGCCAGGCGACGGGCATCATCATCGACGGTCAGGTGACCGACCCGGTCGAGATCCGCGCCCAGGGCGTGCCGACCTGGGCGCGTGGCGTCTCGCCGATCACCACCAAGCTTCTGAACCTCGGCGGCGCCTTCAATCTTCCGGTCTCCTGCGGCGGCGTCGCGGTCAATCCGGGCGACGCAGTGCTGGCCGATGACTGCGGCATCGTCGTGCTGCCGCCCGATGAGGTGCCCGGCGCCACCAAGGTCGCGCTCGCCGACCAGGCCGACGAAGGCGAATGGCTCAATAAGCTCCGCGCCGGCAAGAAGCTCCAGGATCTCGTCGATATCGAGAAGATGATCGCCGAGCGCAACAAGCTGGACGGGGCTTCGCATGGCTGATGATCCGAAGAAGCTCGCGGTCTGGCTGACCACGCCGAGCCATATCATGGTCGAGATCGCCAAGGATCTCGGCTATTCCAAGTTCCTGCTCGACATCGAGCACGGCCTGTTCGACCTGGAACCGACCGATCGCCTCATCGCCTTCATCAAGGCGCTGGGCTGCGAGGTCTATGCCAAGGTGCTCGGCCCGGCACCGGTGCCGATCCAGCAGGCGCTCGATATGGGCGTCGATGGCGTGATCATTCCGCACATCCTCGGGGTCGAGCATGCGCGCGAAGTCTGCGCCGCGGCGAAGTATCCGCCGCTCGGCGTCCGCAGCTTCGCCGGCACCCGCACCGCGCGATACGGCGGCGTCAACCAGGCCTGGTACGAGAGCGAGAACCAGCGCACCAAGTGCTTCCCGATGATCGAATCGAAAGAGGCCTGCGCCGATGTCGAGAAGATCCTGGCGCTGCCGACGGTCGATGGCTGCTTCCCCGGCACCAGCGATCTCTCCCTGAGCTCCGGCCGCGGCGCCTACAAGAACACCGAGGAAGACAAGAACGACCTCCGCCGCATCGCCGCCGCCGCGAAAGCCGCCGGCAAGCCTTGGATCATGCCGGCCTGGACCCGGCCCGAGCGTGCCTTCGCGCAAGAGCTCGGCTGCGCCTGGATGGTGGTCGTCGATGAAACCGGCTCGCTCTACACCGGCCTCTCCCAGGCTTTGAAGGACTAACGAAATGACCAAAGAGATCGCATCCGGCGCGGCGCTGATGCAACTGCTGAACGCCTATGGCGTCGACACCGTGTTCGGCATGCCGGGCGTGCACACGCTGGAAGCCTATCGCGGCCTCGACGGCGCCGGCATCCGGCATATCGGTGTGCGGCACGAGCAGGGCGCGGGCTTCATGGCCGACGGCTATGCCCGGGTCTCCGGAAAGCCGGGCGTCTGCCTCATCATCAGCGGTCCCGGCGTCACCAATGCCGCCACACCGATCGGCCAGGCCTATTCCGATTCCCAGCCGATGCTGGTGATCTCGAGCGTCGCCGCCACCAACGACCTCGGCATGGGCCGCGGCATGCTGCACGAGATCCGGGACCAGGCCCGCGTGACCGAACCCATTACCGCCTTCTCGCTGGTGGCGCAGAATCCGGATCAGGTGCGCGAGCTGGTGCACCGCGCCTTCGCGGTCTTCGCGACCGAGCGGCCGCGGCCCTGCCATATCTCGATTCCGCTCGACGTGTTCAAGCAGCCCGACGGCCGCGCCGCGAAGGCGCGCGTCGCGCCGCCGCTGCCGCTCTGCGATCCGAAGGCCGCCGCGGATGCCGCCAAGCTGCTCGCCAAGGCCAAGCGCCCGGCCATCATCGCCGGCGGCGGCTCGGTCGGCGCGGCGAAGGAACTGGTCGCGCTGGCCGAGAAGATCGGCGCCGCGGTGCTGCCGAGCATCGCCGGAAAGGGCGTCATTCCCGACGACCATCCGCTGGCCTTCGAAGTGACCTTGGATCGGCCCGCGACCCAGGAATTCCTCGGCAAGGCCGACCTGGTGCTGGCGGTCGGCACCGAATTGGCCGAGCCGGATATCTGGATGGACAAGCCGCTCGATCTCGGCGGCCCGCTGATCCGCATCGATCTCGACGCCGCCGTGCTCGCCCGCGACTATGACAGTGCCGTCGCGATCCGCGCCGACGCCAAAGCCAGTCTCTCGGCCATCAACGCCGCGCTCGACCAGCTCGGTGCCAAAGGTCCCGGCTTCAAGGGAAACAACGAGATCGCCGAATGCCGCGCCGCGGAGCGCGCCAAGCTGACGCCGCTCGAGCAGAAGCACATCAAGGTGCTGGAAGCCATGCGCCGCGCCATCCCCAAGGACGGCATGGTCTTCACCGACATGACGCAGATTGCTTACACCGGCTACGGCTTCTATCGCTGCTTCGATCCGAAGACCTGGTTCTTCCCGGCGGGCTACGGCACGCTCGGTTTCGCGCTGCCGGCGGCAATCGGCGGCCAGCTCGCGGCGCCGAAGCGGCCCACGGTTGCATTGATGGGCGACGGCGGATTCCTCTTCACCATGCAGGAGCTCGGCACCGCGGTCGAGCAGAAGCTGCCGCTGGCGATCGTGCTCTGGAACAACGACAGCCTGGCGCAGATCCGCGACGGCATGAAGGCGCGGAACATTCCCGCGATCGGCGTCAACCAGCTCAATCCGGATTATATCGCGATCGCCAAGGCGTTCGGCTGCAAGACCGCGCAGCCGCAGAGCCTTGCCGACTTCGAGCGGGCTCTGCAGGATGCTTTCGCGGCCGATCGGCCGACGCTCATCGAGATGCGCGAAGACGCATCCTATCTCTAGAAGAAGACGACAGGGGAATCATGGATACCAACGAAACCGTCACGCTCGCCAACTGGCGCCGCTCACCCTGGAATCGCTGGGCGTTCCACCATGTCTCGGAGCTGGTGCCGGTGGCGGTGATCCCGACGGATCCGAGCCGCACCCGGCCGCTCGCCGAGGACCTGGTCGTGCCGGACCGCCTGCCCGACGGCATGAGCCTCGACCAGGTCCTGCGCGAGACCGAGACCGACGGTTTCCTGGTGTTGCGCGACGGCGTCGTCGCCTATGAATGGTATGCGAACGGCCTCGGTGCCGATCAGCCGCATATCGTCTTCTCAATCTCGAAATCGATCTCCGCGATCCTCGCCGGCATCCTGGTTGCGCACGGCAAGCTCGATGCCGACGCGCCGGTCATGCGCTATATCCCGGAAGTCGCCGGCTCGGCCTATGCCGATGCGACGGTCCGGCATGTGCTCGACATGACCGTCAGCATCGAGTTCGACGAAAGCTATCTCGACCCCCATGGCGCTTTCGCCCGCTATCGCGAGGCGATGGGCTGGAACCCGGTCGCCGATCCTGCGAAGACCCCCGGCCTCCACCCCTTCCTCACCACGCTCCCGCGGGGCACCGAGCCGCATGGCACGCGCTTCCACTATGTCTCGCCGAATTCCGACCTCCTGGGCTGGATCATCGAACGCGCGGGCGGAAGGCCTTATGCCGAGCTGCTCTCCGATCTCATCTGGAAGCCGATGGGCGCTGCCCACGACGCCTATGTGACGATCGACAAGGCCGGGGCGGCGCGCTCGGCCGGCGGCATCTGCACCACCTTGCGCGATCTCGCCCGCTTCGGAGAGATGCTGCGCCGCGGTGGCGACGACATCGTGCCGAAAAGCTGGATCGAGGACATCTTGCAGAACGGCGATCGCGCCGCCTGGGCCCGCGGCGACCTCGCGACCCTCTTCCCGGACGGGACCTATCGCAGCAAGTGGTACCTCACCGGCAACGATCACGGCGCCTGGACTGCGATCGGCATCCACGGCCAATGGCTCTACATCGACCCCGCTTCCAAGCTGGTGATCGCGAAATTCTCGTCCCAGGCTTTGCCGGTCGATGATCCGCTCGACCACCGCCTGCTGGGCTTTTTCGCGAGTGTCGGCCGCGTGCTCTGACTCGGGAACGCACCCGGGCCGCCCGGGTTGACGCGCCAAGTGGAGGCTCTTTTCACGAGGTGCAGTCATGACCTTGGACGAACAGATGATCGCCGACCGGCGCCGGCTCTGGCACGATTTCAGCCGCTTGCTGTTCTGGGGCGTGCTGCATGCCGCGGTCGCGCTGATCGTGGTGGTGATGTTCGCCGTCGCCGGCCCCAGCGCCGGGACGATCGCGCTCGCTTTCATCCTGATCGGCGGCAATATCGCCATCACCGCGGCCTATTTCATGTCGCGGCGCTGGTAAGCCGCGGATTGGAAGCCCTGGCCTAGCCCACTTTCCCTGGGCTATCTTGCGCGATCAATTGTCAGGGGAACGCACATGGCCGGCCGGATGAATCTCAAGGTTTCGAAGATCTGCTTCGGCACCTCGTCGCTTTCCAGCATGCCGGACACCTACGGCTACGAGGTCTCGCCGGAACGGGCGCACGCGACGGTCAACGCGATCTTCGACAGCGCGGTCAACTTCCTCGACACCTCGCGAATCTACGGCTTCGGCCGCAGCGAGCAGCGGATTGGCGATGTGATTCGCGCCCGCGGCGGGCTGCCGAAGGGCTTCGTGCTCTCGACCAAGCTCGACCGCGATCCCGAGACCAACCGCTTCGACGCCGGCGAGGCCCGCCGCTCGCTCGAGGACAGCCTGAAGGCGCTCAATCTGGATCGCGTCCAGCTTCTGCATCTCCACGATCCCGAGCACGCGCGTTCGCTCCAGGAGATCACCGGCAAGGGCGGTGCGCTGCCGGAGCTCATCAAGATGAAGGAGGAGGGGCTCTGCGACGCGATCGGCCTCGCGGCCGGCACGCTCGACGTGATGATGCCGCTTCTGAAGGACTGGGCGTTCGACGCGCTCATCACCCACAACCGCTTCACCCTGGTCAACCGCAACGCGACGCCGATGATCGACTTCGCCGCGCGCCAGGGCATCGCGGTCCTCAATGCCGCGCCCTATGCCGGCGGCGTCCTCGCCAAGGGCACGGACTCCTTCCAGCGCTATGTCTACCAGGAGGCGACCGCAGAAATGCTCGATCCGGTGAAGCGCGTCGAGGCGATTTGCGCCAAGCACGGCGTCCCGCCCGGAGCCGCCGCCCTGCAATTCTCGATGCGCGACCCGCGCATCACGTCCACCATCTGCGGCGTCAGCAAGCCGGAGCGCGTCGCCGAGACCATCGCCTGGTCCGAATGGAAAATCCCCGACGCGCTCTGGGAAGAGCTGAAGGCGCTCCCCTTCGCCACGGACGACCCGGAAGCGACGCGCGCATACAGCGCGGGGTGAGGGCGCGTTACATTCTCGCGCCATTTATTGCTATTCGATCGATTTAGGCAGCGAGTGCCTTACGAAATCCACCACATCATCGAATGTATAGGAGCGCTCCTCTGACTCATCTCTGACCCGAAACTCGGCATTGGCGGGTGGGGTGCAATCCAGGTCTTCAAACGTGCCAGCGTCGTCACGGTAGTAGAGCTTTACGACCGTGCTGTCGTCGGGGGTGACGAAACCGGGCCGAATCTTCAGGATGTTCTGTATTTTGGGGTTCGGGTTCGGGATATCCCCTTTGCACGTAAAGGCGAGCCTCTGATCGTCGTCGAACATGACTTGATCGGTCAGATTAAAGAACGTCACCTTGCCGCGAATCGTCTTCTTGTGGCCGGGGGAAAGCGGGTCGGCTATCTCAAGGGTGTCTTCGTAGAGCGAGAGCGCCTTTGCCATGTTCAGGGACCGGCCGTCCTTGACCAGAACGCGCTTTTTGTCGTCCTTTACCAGGTGGGGCATCAAGTCCGCCGCGGCCAGGATCCGCTGCCGCACCTCGGATGCGGACAAACTGCTGGCCGATTCGGATTCGATCAGGGCCGCAGTAAAGCTCACCAGCGGCGCCGCCAGTGACGTGCCGCTGAACGAAGCCGGACGCAACGCGCCGCGCGCATAATCCAGCACCGGGATCTTGCAGCCGGGGGCCGCGATATCGACCCATCGCGCGCCCCAGTTCGAGAATCGGGCGAGCTCACCGTTTTGCTGAGTGGCCGCAACAGTGATGACGGTTTCACTCTGTCCGCCCCCGTACTGCGCGGGATAATAGTTTTGGCCAAGGGCGCCAAGTTCCTCACCGCCACCAGGACCCCCATTTCCGGCGGCGACGACGATCAGATGGTTATGATCGTCGCTCATCGCCTTGACTTGAGAGATGTCGTTCCTGGTCTTGAAGCTGAGGTTCACGACGAACGCGCCGCGATTCGCGGCAGCCTTCACATCGTCGAAAGCTGTGCCGTACACTTGGTAAGCCGTCCCAAGAACTTCTTTGCCGTTGTCGTCTTTGACGGCGACGCGCAAGACGTCATAAATGCGCACGATCGTTAGCTTAATGTTGCCGGTGCCGGCGGCGGCCTTCATTTTGGCCAGGATCGGCCACCCCAGGGCGACGGAGGCGACCTGGGTCCCGTGTGAGAGCTTCGCTTCGCCTTGCACCGCTTTAGGGCGGATCTTGGCGGCAAGCGCGTCAATCCCGGAGCCGCCAAGATCAAGTGAGTCAGTGGAAAAAATCGATTGGCCCGCATCGAACAATCCACTGTCGGCGATCAGAATCCTGACGGGAGACGCGGTTTCCTGCCGAAGACGCTTATTGCCCATCAGTGCATCGAGCAGGGCGTCGAGATCATACGGATAAGGCTTGTCGTCGGTAGCCGCGCTGCAGTCTTCATTGCTGGCTTGATCCTCGTTCAGTGATTGGAGCTCGTCGTCACTGATCGAGAGTTCCGGCAGGATATCCGAAGAAACGCGCGGAGCGGGGGTGGCGATGGCGTTGCCTTTGGCGGAGATCGTCGGCAGGAGGATCGTAGCGCCGGCTTTGAGGCGCGAGACTGTTGGGTTCGAAGCGCGGAACACCTCGAGAAAATAGCTGCTCTGGAGATTCCCGGTAATTGCGTCGGGAATATCGGGACCGGTACAGGAGATATCAGGGGGACACAGCGACATCCAACCGGCGTATTGGTTCTGCTTGCGCGCAGCTTCGAGGATCTTCTGATAATAGCCGGCAAGCGAGTCTCCTGCCTGGACCACCCGGGTTTCGATGGTCGGTCCCCCGGTCATCGTCGCGCAGAGCGGCAGGGAGACGGATCCGTCGGCCGTGAGCCGGGCATCAAGATCCAGAGTCTTCTGACCGTCTGCTTCGTAGTTGGCCTTAAGGATGGCCACGTAACGCTCGGACACCGCGCCGCAGGTTGCGGTGATGACGGATCGGATCGAGCTTCCTGCGACATAAGACACGGAAACCATGGGCACGGACTCGAGTTCGGCGGCCGACGATGGTTCGACGCTTGCCACGGCGCGCGCAGGTGGGGATGAACTTGCGCACTGCTGTCGCGTTTGTGTGATCCCGCAAATATCTACTTTCCTTTGCTGCGCCCAGTTCTTTGCCCATTCGACAAAACCGGGCGAGCCGGTGGAGATGAAGAACGACAACTCAAACAGGTCGCTTCGAAATCCGATCCCGACGAGGGAGCGGTTGACGTCATGTGTTCCAGCGTCCTGAAAATACTGCAACAATCCGGCGCCGAGATCGCCGAAACACAGGGCGTCGCCGGAAGTTCGGAGTATTCGCATCGGCGCGGTCGCGCCCATGACGCCCTCGACCTTCGCCGCGCCGGCCGATAGCCCCGGTGATTGCTTGCCATTTCCCCCGCGATGCAGGCAGCCGTATCCCAGCATGGTCACCGGCGCGCCTTGCTCGGTGAAGTCGCGCCGGGTCTCGACGAATTCAAAGGACGTGAAGACAGCTCGGTCCGTCACGCACAGCAACAGGCTTGGTGCGTTGTCGATTTTGGCGGCGTCGAAACCCGGCTGCGTTTCGCAAATCAGTTGATAGCTGTTGGAGCCTGCTCTGGCCGCCTGGATTTCGACGCCTTTGATGCAATCGGCGGCGCTCAACAAGACGCGCGGTCCAACCGCCATCGCCGAGCAATTTTGCGAAAGGCTGCCAATAGCGACCGCGGCCGGCCAATCGTCGTGCTTGACGCTCTCGCCGCCGACGATCGCAAGCGCCGCCGTGCTCCAGGAGACCAGAATGCAGAGGGCCGTCGCCAGCGTGAAATGCAAGAAACCGGGCCTGATCATCGGACCCTCCCGCAGTTAGATCCGCAGCGCTATTGCTGCCTGCACTTACCGGCACCGCCCTCGATGCCGCAGATCGGCGCGCTGTTGTCTCTCGACCAGCCCTTTGCCCAGTCGACGAAGCCGTTCGTTCGCGTGGTGGATATCCACGAGTATGTACTGATGTCGCCGCGCGAGTTGACCCCGACGATCACCCTGTTCCCGCCATTGGCGACCGAATAGGCGGCGCCGCCGCTGTCCCCATAGCAGACCGCGGCGCCCTTGGTCACAAAGTAGCTGGAACTGTTCGAGACCGTCGCGACAGTGGCGCTGCCCCACCAAAGCTGGCCGAATGTATGATCGACGCCGCCTTTCCTGATGCAGCCGTAACCGATGAGGACGATCGAATCGCCGGACTTCGGCGCTATGGTGCCGATTCGTTCGAAACCTTCCGTGACGTCAGGCAGATCGGCCCCGGCCGAGCAGAGCGCATAGTCAACGGAGATGTCGTTTGGATATCCAGGATGATGGCTGCACTTCAGCGCAACTTCTTTGTCCGGCGCGAGCTTGATCTTTCCCGTCGCGCCATTGGTGACGCAATGTGCTGCGGTAAGGACTGCGCGCTTGCCGATCACTGTCGCAGTGCATCCTCCGGCCGATGTTCTGAACACGAGGGTTGCCGGCCATTGCGCCGGATCGGCCCGTACGCCGCCGATGACTTGTGGCTCGGTGCCGGCTGGCTCTAGCGTCGCCGACGGCAGCATCTCGAAGTCTTCGGCCTGCCCTGCCGACACTGTCCCAAGCAGAATTGTGCTCATAAGAAGCGCTTGCTGCGCAAAGCGCGGCACCGCGTGCCAGAAACCCATTTTCATGAGTAATCCCCCCGGATCAGTCAGTCGTATGTCTGACAATACTAATAATAGCACAAGCAGGATCAGCATCCAATGGGTGCATTGGGCGAAACCTGAAGCGCAGCGCCGCCGCGCCCGCTCGCTACGCCGTATCTCGCGAACAGTGCCGACTCTCCATACCCGATCTGCGGTAGTGCTGTGCCCAGCCCGCCCGAGGGCGCGAATCTTCTGTCCGTTCTGAGAGTGGGTGGGAATGCACGTCACGGCCAGCCAGCAGGGTCGCCTCTGCATCCACCGGATTGCGTCAGGGTTGCGACCGTTCTGGCCGGTTGAGCACCTGGAAGCAGCGATTTCGACGAGGCCAGTTGGATCGTCAGCCTTATGCGCGGCGATCCCGGCTTCATGGACCCTGGGGCCAAAGACCCTGCACCCCGCAGACAACCCGTTTGGCCCCGGGTTGTAACCCATGTCTCCGGTACGACCTGTTACCTATGTGTCCGGGCCGGACATGGGCCGACAGGCGTAGGGTGGCGGAGAGAGTGGGATTCGAACCCACGATACGCTTTCACGTATGCACGCTTTCCAAGCGTGTGCCTTCAGCCACTCGGCCATCTCTCCAGCGCGCGGGAACCTAACCGAGGCTCCTTTGCGGTGCAACCCATGCATGGGCCATCCCAAACCACGCCATAGGGGGTGAGTCCGGCGAAAAATTGTTAGGTTTACATTCAGTTTTCTGCAGATTTTATATAATTAAATCAATGGCTTAGAAGATTTACCGTGGTGACAGCGCCGATCAAGCGGCGTAGGCTCCTCGAACTGCAATTCGGCAGAGGAGTCCTTCCCATGACGGCACGACAGATCATTGGAATGGTTTTGCTGGCCGCGGCCCTGATGTTCGGCGTCGCCGAGCTCTGGCTCAGCGCGGTGGCCAGTTACGGCACCCCGGACATCACCATGGGCCGCCTCTGGTTCCTGATCAGCGCGCGCAGCCTCACGATCGTGCGGGACCTGATCACGGACCACCTTTGGAGCCCGATCTGGAATATCGGCATCTCGCCGCTCCTGGTGGCGCCCGCCTGGTCCTTCTTCGGCGTTTCCGGCGCCCTGCTCATCTTCCTCGGCCGGCCGAAAGCCGCGCGCCGCTAAGTCGGGCCGGGCAGCCGCTTCGCGACCAACCCGGCGGGGGCGAAAGTCCCCGCCGGGTAACTTGATTTCAATCAATCTCCAAAGAGACTATGGGCGCGACCGATTCGGCGCGCCCGCGGCTTCGCACCGTGAGGGCCGTCGCTCGGTCGCCAATGCCGTACGAGGCTCCGATGAACTTTCTCAGCGCGTTCTTCGATACCCAACAATTCGCGCCCCACGGCCAATGCCTGCTCTGGCAGTCGGACCTGCTCATCCTCTACACGGTCTCCGATGCCGCGATCGCGCTCGCCTATTTCTCGATCCCACTGGCGCTTGGCTATTTCGTGATGAAGCGCCGGGACATCGCCTTCCGCTGGGTCTTCGTCCTCTTTTGCATCTTCATCGTCGCCTGCGGCATGACCCATGTCTTCGACGTCTGGACTTTGTGGAACCCGGATTATGGGGTCGCCGGCCTGGTCAAGGCGCTGACCGCAATCGCCTCGGTCGGCACCGCGGTCATGCTCTGGGATCTGATGCCGAAGGCGCTGGCCCTGCCCGGTCCCACACAACTGCAGAGCCTCAACCTGTTGCTGGAGCAGGAGCTCGGCGAGCACCGTGCGGCGCGCACCACCTTGCAGGACATGACCGAGGCGCTGGAGCGCCGGGTGCAGGAACGGACCGCCGAGCTCGAGCGCGAAATCGCCCAGCGCCGCGCCACCGAGGCCGAGCTCCTGAAGAGCCGCGAGCAGTTCCGCCATCTCTTCTTGAGCAACCCGCTGCCGATGTGGATCTACGACCGCGACAGCCTGCAGTTCCTCGAGGTCAACGACGCGGCGATCGCCAATTACGGCTATTCCCGCGAGGAGTTCCTGAAGATGCGCCTGCCCGACATCCGTCCGCCGGAGGAGGTCGCGCGGCTGATGTCGGTGCTCGACAAGGGCGTCGGCGCTTACGAGCAGAGCAGCAACTGGCGCCACCGCCGCAAGAACGGCGAGGTCATCACGGTCGATATCTTCACCCACGAGATCGCGATCGAAGGCCACACCGCGCGCATGGCCGTGGTGCTCGACGTCACCCAGCGCAACATCGCCGAGGAGCAGCTCCGCCAGGCGCAGAAGATGGAAGCGATCGGCCAATTGACCGGCGGCATCGCCCATGACTTCAACAACCTGCTCGCCATCATCCAGGGCAATATCGAGCTGGTGCAGGAGCGTGTGAAGGGCGATCCGAAGCTCGCCGAGATGATCGACTATGCACTTCGTGCATCCGAGCGCGGCGCCAGCCTGACCAAGCGGCTGCTGGCCTATTCGCGGCAGCAGCCGCTGGCGCCGAAATCGGTCGATATCGCGGTGCTGCTCGGCGGGATGACCGATCTCCTGCGCCGCGCGCTCGGCGAGACGGTCGAGGTGAAGACCCACGTCGCACCCGGCCTCTGGCCGACCCGGATCGATCCCAACGAGCTCGAGCACGCCATGCTCAACCTCGCGGTCAATGCCCGCGACGCGATGCCGAACGGCGGCACGCTCTCGATCGAGGCGGAGAACACCCATCTCGACGGTGCCTATGCCGAGCACAACATCGAGGTGAAGCCCGGCGCCTATGTCGTGATCGCGATCACCGACACCGGCAACGGCATGTCGAAAGAAGTGATCGAGCACGTCTTCGAGCCGTTCTACACGACCAAGCCGATCGGCCAGGGAAGCGGTCTCGGGCTCTCCATGGTCTATGGCTTCGTCAAGCAGTCGGGCGGCCATATCAAGATCTACAGCGAGCCCGGCCGCGGCACCACGATCCGCCTCTATCTGCCGCGCATCGCCGCGCAGCAGGACAGCGATGCGACGGCGCAGGACCCGGTCCAGGCGACCGCGCATACCGGAGAGCTCATTCTGGTGGTCGAGGACGATCCAGATGTCCGCAAGCTGGTCCTGGGGATGGTGGAAAGCCTCGGCTATCGTACCATCGCCGCGGTCGACGGGCCGAGCGCGCTGGAGGCCCTGGAGCGAGTCGGCAAGATCGATCTCCTCTTCACCGATGTCGTGCTGCCGCGCGGCATGAACGGCGCCGCTTTGGCCAAGGTGGCGCAGGAGCGGCAGAAGGGCCTCAAGGTGCTCTACATGTCCGGCTATACCCGGAACGCGATCCTGCACAACGGCGCGCTGGACGAAGGCGTGCAGCTCATCACCAAGCCGTTCCGCAAGGCCGACCTGGCGCAGAAGCTGCACGAAGCGCTGAACGGCCAGCCCTGATCAATCCAGCTTCCGCGCGTAGTTGTCGCGGACCTGCTGGTTGATATAGGTGGCGAGGCCGGCGCCGGCCCGGGCCAGTGCGATCATCTGCGCCAGATGCTGCTTGCCGGGCTTTACCTGGTCGTAGAGATAGGTGCCGCCTTCGACGAAGCGCACCGTGATCGAACGGTCGCCGATCTCGAAGGATTCGACTCCGGACACGCCGGAGCTGTTCTCAGAGAATCGCATGGGAGGTGAAACGGGCGCCCGCGGCTCCGGTTCCCGGAAACGTCGGACCGGATCACTCCGCCGCGGCGGACTTGGCCGAGGCGATATGGGCGGCTTTCAGCGGCTTCACCACCGCGGGATCGGTGACCACATAGGCGGCGACGCTCTTGCTGCGCTTGGTGCCGCTGCCGAGGATCTTCCATTTGAGCGGCTTCAGGCCGGTATAGAGGTCGATCTGGCTGCTCTGCATGGCGCCGACATCGGCGACGAAGAAATAGCCGTCGTGCTTCTTTCCGTTGGGCAGCTTCAACCCCCGCGCCGCCGGAATGAACAGCACGGTGCCGAGCTTCAGCCCGTCGTTCTTCACCGCGATGGTGCGATAGGGCACCAGGCCGTAGGTCTTGGCGCCGAGCCCGTCGGCGCTCATCAGCTTCACGAAGCGGTTCTGGCCGAGATTGAAGGCGGCACAGCGCGGGCAGGCATAGCGGGGCAGGGCGCAGTTGACCAGGCTCTTTCGGCCCTTGCCGGCGACGCTGTAGAGCACGCCGGAGATCTCGACCGTACCCTGCAGCGCGGCGGCGCAGAAATCGTCGCGCGAAAGGCTGACCCCGAGCGGATCGTCATCGGTGTCGAGGAGCTCGACCTCGCCGCCGGGCTCGGCATGGACGACATGGTACTGGCTGACATGCAGCACCAATTTCTTCAGGTCGCTGACCGGGGCTTTCGGCAAGGTGAAATCGTCGGCCTGCGCCCAAGGCGCGCCGAGCAGCAAAAGCATCGCGAAAAGCAGGCGCGCAAGATGGCGCCGCCGCGCCGGTACCACCGCCAGTATTCCCCAAGAGACCCGTGCCGCCGCAAGCTGGCCCAGGTGAGTGGCGGTGTCAAATCACGGCTTCGCGGCGACCGCGGTGTTCTCCTTCTCTTTCGCCTTGTCTGCCGCCGCCTGCTGCAGCTGCTGTTTCAACTCCTCGGCCATCTGCTTCAGGACCGCCTCGCGGTCTTCCGGCTTCATATCCTTGAGCTTGTCGCGATCGAGGCCGTGCGCCGCCAGCCAGGCATCCGCCATCCGCTCCGCCAGCGACTTCTTCATATAGGCCAGGAAGTCATCGACTGCGGCATTGCTCGGCTTGCTCTCGACCTTGCCGCTGCCGGAGGCCGTCGCCCCCAGCGATGCGCCGGTGGTGACGGTGCCGAAACTCAAGCCGATCCCTGCCATATCCTGCCTCCTTCTGCTGTCGCCATGGATGATCGGACGCGAAGCGGGGAAAAATCTGCCCGCCGCGCACGCCCGATCGCAGTCCATAGCGATATTTCGCAAGGCCCGTGCCAGCCGGGGACATCCCCGCGCGGCCTTGCCGGCCCTGGCATAATCGCCCCTGCGCTGCCATATAAGTGCGTGCAACAAAGGAGCGGCGCATGGCGGCCAAGCGGATGCAGATCGATTTCGTCTCGGATGTGGTGTGCCCCTGGTGCGCCGTGGGCCTCGCCAGCCTGGACACCGCGCTGAAGCGCCTCGACGGCGAGGTCGCGGCGGAGATCCAGTTCCAGCCCTTCGAGCTCAATCCCGACATGCCGCCCGAAGGCGAGGACCGCGACGCGCATCTGGCGAAGAAATACGGCCGCTCGAAAGAGGAGTTCGCCGCGGCGCGCGAGCAGATACGCCAGCGCGCGGCCGCGGTCGGCTTCACCATGAATCCGCAGGAGCGAATCTACAATTCCTTCGACGCCCATCGCCTGCTGCACTGGGCGGCGCTCGTCGATCCGGCGAAACAGACGGCGCTGAAGCACGCGCTGCTCCGCGCCTATTTCACCGAGGCGGGCGACATCTCGAATGCCGATGTGCTGGTCGCGAAGGCGGAGGAGGCCGGGCTCGACCCCGCCGAGGCCCGCGCGATCCTTGCCGGCGACCGCTACGCTGCCGAGGTGAAGCAGGAGGAGCAGGCCTGGCTTGCCGCCGGCATCAACTCGGTCCCGGCGATCGTGGTCAACCGCAAGTACCTGATCTCCGGCGGCCAGCCCCCCGAAGTCTTCGAGAACGCGCTCCGCGAGATGGCGCAGCGCGAGGAATAGCCGATCTCGCACCCGCCTGTGCGATTCACGTGCGACCCCGGCGCAAATCATCCGACCGTTACGAAGTCTTCACATTCCGCGCGTAGGATGCTGTGACGTCCGGACCCATGGATCGGGCGCCAGGCTCGCGGAGGTCACATGCGAAGCTTCAAGCCGGCATTGCCGCGTTTCATGATCGCGGCCTGGGTGATGACCGCGGTGGTCGTCGCCATCGCCTACGGCCTCTGCCTCGGCACCGCCCAGGCCATCGCCCCCCACGGCCCGGATCATACCCAGCGCACCTAAGCGATTTTCGGCGTAGGGCAGCGTCCGCCTCGCGCAATCGAGCGCCCCGTTGCGGGCGGCGCGCGCTTGGCCCATCATTCTCCCCGGGGCTTTCAGAGGGAGGGTTTTCAACATGCGGCTCGACGAACGGCTGAAGGCGCTGCGCAGCCAGGAATCCGCCGAGACGCCGGCCGAATTGAAAGCCGTGCTCTCGACCGAGTTGAAGGCCCTGATCTCCTCGGGCCTCGCCAAGCGCGCCGGCAAGGTCGGCATGCTGGCGCCGGAATTCGTCCTGCCCGATGTCGACGGCAACCCGGTTTCTTCCGCGGCGCTGCTCGAAAAGGGCGCGCTCGTCGTCACCTTCTATCGCGGCTTCTGGTGTCCGTTCTGCAACGCCGACCTGCAGGCGGTCGAGGCGGCCGCCGAGCGCATCCGCGGCTTCGGCGCATCCCTGGTCGCGATCTCGCCGCAGACTCCGGCCAACAGCCGGCTCTCGCTGCAGGAGAACCACCTCAGCTTCCCGATCCTCTCCGACAAGAATTGCGAGCTCGCCGAGAAATTCGGCATCCGCTGGGTGCCGTCCCAGGCGCTGCAGGGCGTCTATCGCAACTTCGGCACCGATGTGGGCAAGTTCAACGGCGACGGCAGCTGGGCGATCCCGATGCCGGCGCGCTATGTGATCGGCCAGGACGGCATCGTCGCCTATGCCGAGGTCAACGCCAACTATACCCACCGCCCCGAACCCGGCGACGTCTGCCCGGTGCTGGAGAAGCTGAAGAAGGGCGTCGCGTAAGCGCGGCTCGACTCTTCGACCCGCAGCTTTACTCGGCGGCCAGCGCCGGCGCGGTCTGCGCCAAAGACGCATCGCCCTGCGCCGCCCGACGCTTTGCGCGCCGGTCGTGCAGCACCGTCGCGGTGACGACACCCAGCCCCACCAGCGAAGCCACCGCACCGATCAGCGGCAACTGCCCATAAGACACGCCGGCATCGATCGCCAGCCCGCCGATCCAGGCGCCGCTGGCATTGCCGAGGTTGAACGCGCTCTGGTTCAAGGTCGAGGCCAAGGTCGGCGCGCCGCGCGCGGCATGCAGCACCTGCATCTGGATCGAGGGGATGATCACGAAGACCAGGAAGCCCCAGGTGAAGACGGTGGCGCCGGCCGCGATCATCGAACCGCTGGTCATGAAGAACACCAGCTGGATCGCGATCAGCAGCACCGTGCCGCCGATCAAGGTCGGCATCAGCTTCCAGTCGCCGAGCCGCCCGCCGACCGCATTGCCGAGCGTGAGCCCCGCGCCGAACAGCAGCAGCATGATCGTGACGCCATGTGCGGAAATGCCGGTCACGTCGGTCAGGATCGGCGCGATATAGGTGAAGACCGAGAACAGCGCGATCGACGAGACCGTGCTGATCGACATCGCGAGCCACACGCCGGCACGCCGCAAGGTGCGCGCCTCGGCAATGAGGCTCGTGCTCTGGTTCGGGATGTTGCGCGGCAGCCAGAGCGCCAGCGCCGTCGCCGCGACCACGCCGATCGCCACCACCGCCCAGAAGGTCGCGCGCCAGCCGAGCGCCTGCCCCAGCGCGGTGCCGAACGGCACGCCCAGCACATTGGCGAGCGTCAGGCCGGAGAACATCATGGCGATCGCCCGCGCCCGCATCTGCGGCGGCACGATGGTCGCCGCCACCACCGCGCCCAGGCCGAAGAAGGTGCCGTGGCAGACCGCGGTCACGACGCGCGCCGCCATCAAAAGCCCATAGGTCGGCGCAATGGCGCAGAGCAGGTTGCCGAGGATGAAGATGCCGACCAGGAACAGCAGCGCCTTGCGCCGGTCCGCCTTCGCCGTCATCAGCGCCAGCACCGGCCCGCCGAAGGTGACGCCCAGCGCATAGCCGGTCACCAGCAGCCCGGCGCGCGGGATGCTGACCCCGAGATCCCGCGCCACGTCGGGCAGCAGCCCCATGATCACGAACTCGGTGGTCCCGATCCCGAACGCCGCCGCGGCCAGCGCAAACAGCGCCCAGCCGTAGTGGCGCGGCGCCCGTGCCCGTTCGAGGTCCGGGTCCGGCAGTCGCATCTCGCTGATATTGTTCATAAATCCCGCTGATTCCATCGGCCCGGCAGCCAGGGGAAGCCGCCGATTTCAGCCGATCGGACTCCAGCTTATGCTGCAATGCAACAGGCGGAAAAGCGGCAAGTTTGCGCGGCGAGTTGCACCGCGTGCATGACTCGCGCGGGTTAGACCCGTCGACCCCTCACCCCAGCCCTCTCCCGCAAGGGGAGAGGGGGATATATTCGCTGTTTCGACAGACGGTCTGATCACATACGCGCGGAAGCGCGGAGAAATTCCCCTCTCCCCTTGCGGGAGAGGGCCCCGTCCGCGAATGCGGACATTCGTCCGCGGGTGAGGGGTCGATGACTCGACCCGCGTGCACTCAACCCCGCACCACTTCCCACTGCTTCGAAGCCGCGCTCTTCAGCACCGCATCGGTCACGTATTCCGTCGCCAGCGCATCGCGGAACGTCGGCGCCGCCGCCTTGCCTGAGCTCAAGCCTTCGAGGAAATCCGCCGCCTGGTGGATGAAGGTGTGCTCATAGCCGATCTGCAATCCCGGCACCCACCAATGGCCCATATAGGGATGGTCGCCGTCGGTGATGTGGATCGAGCGCCAGCCGCGCAGCTGCCCCTCGTCGCCGTGGTCGAACCATTGCAGCCGATGGAGATCGTGCAGGTCCCAGAAGATCGAAGCCTTCTCGCCGTTGATCTCCAGGGTGTAGAGCGCCTTGTGGCCGCGGGCATAGCGCGTCGCCTCGAACATGCCGAGCGAGCCGTTCTTGAAGCGCGAGAGAAACATGCTCGCATCGTCGATCTTCACCTCCGCGACCTCGCCCGACACCGCGTGCTTGCGCTGCTTCACGAAAGTCTCGGTCGCTCCGGTCACGGTCTCGATCCCGCCGTTGAGCCAGAGCGCGGTATCGATGCAATGCGCCAGGAGATCGCCGGTGACGCCGCTCCCGGCGACGCTCGCATCCAGCCGCCAGGTGCCGGTCCCGCCCTGCGGCACCTCGGCGGAGATGGTCCAGTCCTGCAGGAACTTGGCGCGATAGTGGAAGACCTTCCCCAGCCGCCCCTCGTCGATCAGCTTCTTCGCCAGGGTCACCGCCGGCACGCGGCGATAATTGTACCAGACCATGTTCGGCACCTTGGCCTTCTCGACCGCGGCCACCATGCGCTCCGCTTCTGCAGCCGTGCGGCCCAGCGGCTTCTCGCACATCACCATCTTGCCGGCCTCGGCCGCCGCCACGGCAATGGTCTCATGGGTGTCGTTGGGTGTCGCGATGTCGATCAGGTCGATATCCTTGCGTTCGATCAGCTTCCGCCAATCGCTCTCCGAAGACTCGAAGCCCCAATTCGCCGCGAACTTCGCTGCGCCGTCCGCCGAGCGCGTGCACACCGCCTTCAACACCGGCTGGTAATCCAGCGCGAAGAACTCCGGCGCCTGGCGAAACGCATTGGAATGCGTCCGCCCCATGAACCCGCCCCCGACGATCCCGATATTCAGCTTCTTCTTGGCCATTTGCCTACCCGATGTCCCTTTTTTATCTCGTCATGGTCCGCGTAGGCGGACCATCCACGAGTTTGCGTCAGTGTGCTCGATGCAAACTCTAAAACGGGTCGTCATGCCAAGGCTTGGCCTTGGCATCCACGAGTTTGCTTCAGCAGGCACAGAGCGGCGTTTGGCAAACTCGTGGATGGTATGCCTTCGCATACCATGACGACTAAGAACGCTGCGCGCCCTTAATCGTCACTCCACCCACCCATGCGCATCGCGCACCTTCAGCATCGCGCCCAGCACGTCGTTCCAGGTCTGCTGCTGCAGCATCACCGCATTGGGGAACATGCAGCCGTCCCAACTCAGGTGCCGGATCTTCTTGGTCAGCGCACCGGAATCGTCGCGCAGCCAGTATCCGGCATGCTTGGCGATATCGAGCTTGCCGTTGGGATCGGTCGCCTGCACATGCCGCCCGGTCTTCTCATGGTCGCCGGAGCCGAACACCGTGCCGTCGTTCTGCGCCACGTGGAAGTCATAGGTCCAGGGCCGCAGCGCATCGGCCACGCGCTTATAGGCCTTATCGAGCTCCGACCGGTCCTTCCAGTCGTAGTCCTTGGGCAGCAGCCGGTCCTCTTCCGAATTATAGCCCAGCGTGAACAGCATCGAATGCGCCATGTCGGCCTGATAGCCGACCACGCCCGGCATGCCGACCTCTTCCAGCAGATCGACGTTCTTCTTCCAGGACTGCATCCCGCCCCAGCAGATCTCACCCTCGGCGAACAGGTACTCGCCATGATCCGCGGCCACCTTGCCGGCCTCGCGGAAGGTCGCGGCGATCTTATGCGTGTTGCCGGCCGGATCCTTCTCCCAGTCGGTGACGCTGGACGAGGAATCGATCCGCACCCCGCCGGTCGGGCGAATGCCCATCTCGCGCATCCACTGCCCGATCACGCAGGCCTTGCGCACGGCTTCGACGAACTTCGCGCGCTCCTCCTTCGAGCCCATCGCCGACCCGCCGCCGGCCCCGCCCCAGATCGGCGCCACGAACGAGCCCACCTTCAGCCCATAGCCCGCAATCTTATCGACCACGCGCTTCACGTCGTCCTTCGAGCTCTCGATCGAGACATGCGGATCCGCAAGCCAGAGATCGACCCCGTCGAACTTCACCCCGTCGACATCCGCATTGGCCGTGAGCTTCAGCAGCGTATCCAGGTCGATAAACGGCTCCGCCCCCGGCGCCCCCTTACCGACCACGCCCGGCCACATCGCATTGTGGAGCTTCGGATAGGTGTTGGTGTGCTCAGCCATGACAGCATCTCCCTCCCAAAGGGCGCCGCGCATGAAGGCAGGTGCGGCGCCGAAATTCAGCAACAGGAAGATCGCAAAAGGCAGCCATCTCTCCGATCGTCATCCCAAGGCTTGGCCTTGGGATCCACGAGTTTCCCTCCGACGCGCGAACGGAATCCGCGGACCACGACAAGCAACGAGAGCGCCAAACGCGATCGCCCAAACTTCACCAAAGGAGGAAGCGGAGGCCTCGACCGCGCGATAACCGCCCCGCAACAAAACCCAGCGCGCCGATTCCGGCGTCTTTCTTTCAGGCGCGGAGCACCAAAGCACCCCAACTTCCTCCCGCCCGCCCACCCTTTCTCTCAGGTGAACTGGGCATGCCGCCAGTGTTCGGGATGCAGGCGCAGGGTGTCAAGCACGGCGCGGACGGAGCCGCGGAAGATGAGCGGTTTGTACCGGCCGGCGAGCGATTTGTTATAGAAAAATCTGGCCCATATTGAGTCTGAACGGAGAATGACAACAAACGGAAACGGCCTCTTACCATTCTCAGGTGAGGCTATTTGCTGACCGTTCCACTGGGAGCTAGCGGGCCCTTGACCTCAGTACGGAACAGGCTCGCAATAGGCGAGAGCAACGACTTGATGATCTCAATAGGCAACTCAATGAATGCTAAGGCCTCGCTCGGCTTCTTGACGACCATGCTTCGGAGCTCACCGTCGACGACGGTCAGCTTCAGCTCTTTCTTGACCATAATTGCGCGGGACGTATCGAGCTCGTAAATGTATCTCGGATCCTGCACCGTTATGGAAGTGTTCCTCTGCGAGACTGCCTTTGTCTGTACGAAGCATGACCGCTCGCCAGTTCCATCATCAAAGACTGTCCAAAGCGTGGTCCCCGACAGGGATGTGGTTATGAGCAAGGGAAGAGGCATCCGGAAGAGAAGCCCGTTGCGTTCCTTGAACGCAGATATAGTTCCATCTTTTTCGGGCGTGGGAGGCTTAGCAGCTAGGCCGCCAAGGACAATCGACGAATAGTGAAGGGATACCAAATTCCCGGTTTCTCCTTGCACCGGACTCGCCGCCCCCGATCCTCTCACCATATCCTGTAAAACTTGCCGGTTCAGATCATCCAAGTTTACTTGCTGATCCACAGCAGCTTCCGGCAAACCCAGCAAAGGTGTGGACAGGTCAATCTTATCTGTAATCGAGAACTCTTGGAGAGCTTTCCTGCAAGCTTTGCGCCGTTCATCCTGATCGACGGGAGCTTTGGGTTGGTTCTGAGCGATTGCGGTTTGAGCTACTGTTGCAATCACTTGCCCCACGGTCTCGGCGGCCTTTTTCGCGATATCATCGGAGTGATCTTCGGACTTGAGGTCGACGCCACTAAGCAGTCGCTTCTCATTTACATCGATCTGGAATTCGTCATCGCTGGCGCCCTCAAAGTTGGGCGTGAGCATATAGACTGCGGTTTGATCAGCGACAGCCTCCGGTGATTTTACCTCGATCTCGATCACGAATTCCTGGTTCTGGCCCTCATCCTTCTCGCCATCCTTCAGTTTGCGAATTTCTGCAAACTTCCCCGTCACAACGATGGGCAACACCGTGCGTGGAAGGAAGTAAGGTATTCCCGCGACGCTGTGCGCAGGCCGTGCGATCACTCCGCCATCGGTCTTCACTTTAGCCAATTCGGCTACTTCGAGGCGCTCAGTATTGAGCATCTGCGAGCTACAGGCGGTCAGCATAGAAGTGGTCAGCAATAATATAGCCAATGACGCCTGTTTATTTGATGCACCGCTGGACTTCATAGGTCGCCCCCCGAACCTCAAAGTTCCGCATAGCCCGATACGTGTAAAAGTACACAATTAGTTAACCTAATGCAATCAGGAGAAGCGGAGCCGAAGAGGATCCGCTAATCCTGTTGTTATTTGTCTGTTTCGGACAAGAAATCCAATTGTTAGGAACGCAAGGCTATGCGTTGTAGCGGTGCCGCGTCGCATAACCTGCGTCGGCTCGCGCTTGATCAAGCACAAACGGATCTCGATCCGACGCGAGCTGAGTTTTTCTATGTGAGGCTCGTCTGCTGCGGTCGTTGCGTGCACCCGATCAGGCGCTGAGCAGGTTCAGGTTGACGGCGCCGGTGTCGAGGTCGTAGCGGCCGAACACGATCTTCACCGCGTCTTCCGCGACATGGGCGCGCACAATCTCGCTCTTCTCGTAGATGCGCGCGGCGTTGGAGCGGGCGTTCTCGATCACGGCCATGTCGATGAGGTCGCCCTTCTTTGCCTGCACCGCTTCGACCGCCGGGACGATCTCCGCCACCATCGGCTTGATGAAGCCGGGCAGTTCGGCGCCCTTGGTCACCACGTCGACCGCGGCGGCGACGGCGCCGCAGCGTTCATGGCCGAGCACGACGATCAGCGGTGCATGCAGATGCTCGACGGCGTATTCGATCGAGCCCATGACCGCGGTGTCGGCGACATTGCCGGCGTTGCGGCAGACGAACAGTTCGCCGAGGCCGACGCCGCCGAACAGCAGCTCGGGGGCGACGCGGCTGTCGGCGCAGGTCAGGACGATGGCATAGGGATGCTGCGCCTTCGCGACCTTGGTGCGGTTCTGCGCCATGTCGGTCGCACAAAGCTGCGGCGCTTCGACGAACAGCGCATTGCCTTCGCGCAGCCGGGTCAGCGCCTGGTCCGGAGTCGGCGCGGCTTCGCCGTCCGCCGCGGCGGCGCGGGAGAGTGCCAGCGGCATGGCAAGGGGCGCGAGCCCCGCGAGGCTGAGAAAACCGCGGCGGGTCGAGCAGATCTGGCACATCGAGAAGACCTCCTGGAGGACGGCAGACGGGTTTGACGCCTCCGGAGTACCACCAAAAGCTTTAGGAATTTATAACGCGAGGCAGAGCCGCAGCGGTCGGCTCGAGAAAAGACAAGGATCTTGCGCGAGAACATAAAGAGAACTATAGTTCTCCCGCATGGGTTGCCTCCATGTCGCACCGTCGCGCGCCTTCTTCCCGCGGAATCGGCTGCCACGCGCCGCAAGACTGCAATTCAAGAGCATGTCTCTCAGCGGCGCGGGCGTCGCCTTCAGCGCATAACGCAGGCCTCGCTGCGTCGAGATCGGCTGCAGCCGTGACGGCGAACGTTGACCGGACGTTTACAGAATCGCGTTTCGAGAACACCGCGCCATGCAAGGCGACGTTGACCGGACGTTTACAGAATCACGTTTCGAGAACACCGCGCCATGCAAGCCGACGTTGACCGGACGTTTACAGAATCGCATTTCCGGAGCGCCGAGCGATGCGAACCACGTTGACCGGACGTTTACAGAATCGATGCGCGCGCCGGCGTCCGTTCCACCGCGAACCCGGACCGGACCCTGACGGAATCGACCTTCGGCCGCGACACATCGAATGGAGAAACGCCTGCATTGCCAGAGACTTGGCTCGGTTTTCGTCCCTCAAGGCCGGTCGCCGCCGTACGGGTGGACGGGGCGGATCATCGCAGCGCAGCCCATCGGGGTGAAACGCCCGGTGCTGCGCGCCGTGTCGCGTACGCGCCATGATTGCATCGCGCCGAATGAGAAAGAGTGTCGGCGGCCTATGGCCCGATACCGGATCGGCCTGCCGGCGCGACCGCCGCCTGCGCGAAGCGGCGGTCGCGCAGGAGCTGCAGCAGGCGATAGGCGTTGATCGGCAGCAAGGTCGCTTCCATCGCGATGATGGGATAGCTCCGGATCAAGGCGCCGTAGGTGAGGAAGCAGACACAGCCGAGCACCGCCACGATCCGCAGCGGGACCATCTCCCGCATCCAATAGGTCCAGACCGCCAGCACGCTGCCGCAGAAGCCGATCGACTCGATCCAGGTCATGCTGCTGCCTTCCGTTCATCGCCGGCGCAACCGCTCATCCCTCGCGGGCGCCGCCGAACGCGCCGCATGATCCACATCCGGGAGGATCGGAGCCTCACCCGTTCAGGTGAACACCCGGAAATTCATGCCTCGGGGTTTCATGCGGAACGTGTCGCGGACCGCGCGGCGCTTTCCTCAGTCGGCGGCGAGCTTCGGCAGGCTGCCGGCGATGCGGGCGAGGTCCGCCTGGCGGCGCGCCCCGGTCTTGCGAAACACGCGTTGCAGATGCGTGTGCGCGGTGTTCGGGCTGACCTTCAGCGCCGCGGCCACTTCGGGCAGGCTCTGGCCGGCAGCCACCAGCAAGGCGATCCGGGCCTCCGCCGGCGTCAGGCCATAGATCGTGCCGAGCAGTGCGCCGGCCTCGGCGCCGTTGCCGGCCAGAGGGTCGGTGATGATGACGATCGCCGCCGCTTGCGTGGCACCGGGCCAGAGTCGCGCCGGCGGCAGCGGCGCGGCAAACACGACATAGGGCTCCTGAAGGGAAGGGCGCTCGAGGCGCAGTGCGGCGCTGCCTGCGCGGCGGCCGATCGCTTCCATGACCAATGCGGTGAGCGTTCGCGTCGCAGCGGGCGTTCCGGCGCGGAGCGCATTCTGCGCCACCGTCAGTCCGTCGTTGCCGGTCAGGATTCGGTCGGCGGCACGGTTGGCCCAGATCGGCCGCGCGGCGGCGTCCACCAGGACGACGCCGTGGGCCAGCACATCGAACGCGCGCTCCAGCGAATCCTGCCGCGCCGCACTGTCGCCGATCCGCAGCGAAAGCCGGGCCGCGCGGCTGAGATGGCCCGACAGCAATCCGAACCGCGTCAGGTCCTCGTCCTGCGCCGGGCCCGCCTTCGGCGAACGGACGACGGCGGCGGCCAGCGCCCCGGTCGGCGTGCGCAGGCTGGTCTCGCAGATGCAATGGAGGATGCCTTGCGGCCGCAGGACATCGGCGTAGAAGGCCGAGCGCCGGAGCTCGCGCGCGGGCACCAGCGTGTCGAAGCTGGTCACGGTATGAGGTTTCAGGTGTGTCGCGCCGACCGCCCAGGGATTGGTCGGCATATAGACCTCGGCATAATCCTCATAGAGTTCCGGCGCCAGCCGCCCAAGCCAGAGGAAGGCGCGCTCCGGCCGCACGAAATCGTCATTGGCGATGAGCGCGCCGACGGCGCTGCAGGCATCGGCGGTCCGGCTCAGCGCTTCCGGCCAGCGCTCCGGGTCGAGCGCCGCGTCGTAAATACAGTCGATCGTCTCCTCGAGGACGCCGGCGCTCATTCTGCCCGCTCCACCCTGATCCCGGCGTCCCGAACAACCGGAAATCGCTGCATTTGCGGGTATGCGGTACCCGCACGAGACATCAAAAGGTGCAAGCGCAGCGTGCGGCATCTCCACGGTGATCGCAATGCAGTTTTCCTGCTCCGCCGGCAAAATAATTGTTGCTGTGTCCGCGCTGCCCGGGCGCGCGCAAAACCGCCGGGTGTCACCTGATCGGGTGACGCAACTCCGCAGCCTTGCAACTACCGTCGCCTGCAAGGCGTTTCGGGCAGCCTCTTGGGCAAGCGTCTCGGTCCATCGACTTCAAACGGTAAGAGAGCCATGCGCGCACTGACTCTGATTTCGGCCGTCGGTCTCGTCCTGGGTGCCGTCATGTTCGGCGGCGCCCAAACGAGCGAAGCCGCAAGTCTCACCTTCACGATCGACGGAACGGTGACCAGCGCCTCCGGCGCCTTCTCCGCGCTGGGCATCGCCTTTCCGGGCGATCATATCTCCGGCTCTTTCACCATCGCGTCGTTCAACGACAGTGTCTGGTTTGGCGGAGCGGATCCGTCCGGCGCGATCGAAAATGTCTTCGGCCAGAAGGGCATGTCCTGGTCCCTGCATGTCGGTCATCCGGGGATTTCGGACCTCACCTTGGCGGGCTCGACCAATGCCTTCTTCAACATCGAAAGCATCTATCTGCCGCCGCCGCATTACGATTTCAGCACGATCAGGATGGCTCAGTGGGAAGCCGATTTCTCCGGCTTCGTCTTCACCGATCTGGCGGTGCCGGGCCAGCATGTGCTCACCAGCCTCGTCGGTTTTCCCACCTCAGCGGGCGGCGTGATCGCCCTGCTGGGCGGTGCTGCGCCGGTGGCGACCGGCCGATTCATAGCCCCGAACCAAGCCGGCAGCATCGAATTTGCATTCACGCTCGCCGCCGTCACACCGATCCCGGCCACGCTACCCTTGTTCGCCTCGGCGATCGGCGGTCTCGGCCTGATCGGCTGGCGCCGGCGCAGGGACCGCGAAGGCAATAATCTTTTGCGGTGACGGCCGCCGCTGGGAAAGCGAGAAGGCGATGGCGGCCGGCTCGCCCGCATAGATTGCGTGGGAACATAAAGTGAACTATAATCCGTCCCATAGGCAATGACCCGGCCTGTGCCGCGCGGCGCTGTGCGCGATCCCTCGGCCGATCGAAATTGCAGCGTTGGAAGTTCGATCTTGGCTTGCTTGGCAGCGCAGGGCTCCGGGCTTGGTGCGATCCCATGGGCGACGCCTTCGCGGAATCGAACCAACGTTGACCGGACGTTTACAGAATCGCATTTCCGGAGCGCCGAGCGATGCGAACCACGTTGACCGGACGTTTACAGAATCGATGCGCGCCGGCGTCCGTTCCACCGCGAACCCGGACCGGACCCTGACGGAATCGACCTTCGGTCGCGACATCCAGAATGGAGAGACGCCTGCATTGCCAGAGACTTGGCTCGGTTTTCGGCCCTCAAGGCCCGTCGCTGTCGTACGGGTGGACGGGGCGGATCATCGCAGCGCAGCCCATCGGGGTGAAACGCCCGGTGCTGCGCCCTCTGTCGCGTACGGGTGCGGGCTACGCCGCGACGGCGGCGGTGCCGCGCTTCCGCCGCCAGCCGATGAAGCCCATGCCGGCAAGCGCCGAGGCGAAGAGCGGCAGCGCCGCCGGGATCGGCGTGGTGGCGATCGCGTTGGTCGCGTAGTTGTGCCCGCTCTGGAAGGCGAGCGCCCCACCGTTCACGATGTCGACATAGAGATGCCCGGTATTGCCGAGGTCGGCCACGGAATCCGGCCGGTTGGTCCAGGGATCGACGACCGCGTGCGCCTCGGCCTGCATCGAATAGCTCATGATGTATTCATGCCCCGGCACGAAATAACCGGTCGCGGTTTTCGTATCGCTGGACCGGAGCTCCCAGGCGCTCGCCGCCAGGCTGTAGATCACGAAGGTCGCGTTGGTGAGATCCTGGATCCGGAACACGGACTCGCCCTCGCCGCCGCCGAAGAAGCTGCCTTCGAGGGTCGAGGTGAAGAGCGCCGTCACCGGGTCGGGTCCGACCACATGGAACCGGTCCAGGAAGCCGAACTGGCCGCGGGTATACATGCTCGCATAGTCGCCGGGGTCGGCGTCGAGATGCGAGGTCGCGGTGATATGGGCGGCGCCGTAGCTGCCCGAGACCGCGACCAGCCCGCCCATGCCGGGACCGCCGGCGCCGCCCAGCAGGGAGACGCTGCCGCCATTCTGGCTGGGAATGCCGTAAGGGGTGGCATTGCCGGTCTCGTTGCCACCCTGGGCGAGGATCTCGCCGCAGACCGGCCCGACCGTCGGCGTGGATCCGCCCATCGACCACGGGTCGTAGCAGGTGCCGGCCTCGGCCGCGGAGGCCGAGACCAAGAGGGCGACGATCGCCGCGCAAGCCAAACCCGCTTTCACCATTGGAAACCCCCGCTGACCCTTGCCACTGAGGCCGCGATGATACGGTGGCGCGCACGATCGGGTCTTGGACTGGGGCGACAGTCGGCTTTGCAGGGGACGAACTCCCGCAAGACCCGGTGCATTCCCGAAATGCACATTCGGATGACGGAGTTTAACTGTCACAGAGCCCCGCCGCGCCGTAACCTCCGCCACCATGAACAGCACGCCGATTCCCACGCCGATCTCCCGCGCGCCCCTGGATCGCAAGCGCGAGAAGTGGATTCTCGCCGCCACCATCATTGCCTCGACGATGGCCTTCTCCGACATGACCATCGTCAACGTGGCGCTGCCGGTGTTGCAGCAGAGCCTCGGCGCCAGCTTCGCCGCGGTGCAATGGGTGGTGGAGAGCTACACGCTGGTGCTCTCGGCGATGATCCTGGTCGGCGGGGCGATCGGCGATCTCTATGGGCGGCGGCGGGTGTTCTCGATCGGCATCGTGATCTTCGCGCTGGCCTCCCTCGGCTGCGGCCTGGCACCCGATGCGGAGACCTTGATCCTTGCCCGCGGCGTCCAGGGATTCGGCGCGGCCTTGATGATGCCGGGCAGTCTCGCGATCGTCTCGGCCAGCTTCCCGCGCGACCGCCAGGGCGATGCGATCGGGCTCTGGTCGCTTTCGACCGGCGTCGCCATGGCGGTGGCGCCGGCCTTCGGCGGTTGGCTGATCGACACTTTCTCCTGGCATGCCGCCTTTCTCATCAACCTACCGCTGGCCGCGCTGGCCTTGGCGATCACTTTGCGCTTCGTGCCGGAGAGCCGCTCCGACCATGCGCGCAGCCTCGATCTCCTCGGCATGGCGCTGGCGATCCTGGGGCTCGGCGCCTTGACCTATGGCCTCATCGCCGCCGGCGACCTGGGCTTCGCCGATCCCTGGGCGACCGGGCCGCTGCTTGGCGGCGCGCTGGTGCTGGTGCTGTTCGTGTTCGCCGAGAAGCATGCGCGCGATCCGATGGTCCCCTTGCGCATGTTCAAGCTGCCGAATTTCGGCGGCATCCAGGCCTTCACCTTCCTGCTCTGGGCGGCGTTGCATGGCACCACCTTCTTCGTGCCCTTTCGCCTGATGCAGGTGCAGGGCCTGAAGCCGACCGAGGCCGGCATGGCCTTGCTGCCGCTGGTCATCATCGCCTCGCTGCTGGCGCGCTGGTTCGGCAAGCTCGCCGACCGCGTCGATCCGCGCCGCCTGCTGGTCGGCGGCGCTATTCTGACCGCCTGCGGCTTCCTGCTGCTCGCCGTGCCGGATGCGGAGACGCATTATCTCATCGGCTTCATGCCGCCCTTGATGCTGATGGGGCTCGGCATGGGGATGTGCCAGGTGCCGGTCACCGTCGTGGCGCTCAATGCCGCGGGGCCCAGCCATGTCGGCACCTCCTCGGCGATCAACAACATGGCGGCCCGGACCGGCGGCCTCATCGCCATCGCGGTCTTCGGCCTGGTGCTGGCGCACGGCTACAGCGCGGCGCTGACACCCGCGCTGCAGCAGGCCGGATTGCCGGAAGCCGCTCAGGTGGCGCTGGAGCTGCAGCGCGCCAAGCTCGCGGGCTCGGTCCTGCCCGCCGATCTCTCTCCCGCACAACAGGCGGCGGCCGATGCGGCGATCAAATCCGCCTTCATCGCCGGCTATCGCTGGGCCATGGGCGTGGCGGGTGCGATGGCATTCTTGAGCGCGCTGGTCGCCCTGCGCTTCATCCGCCGCCCCAAGGTCCAAGGCGGCGATGCGTGACGACCGTCACGGTCGGCCTGCGCGCCTCGCAGGGCTGACCTAAACCAAAGCATGGTTGTTGGTGCCGCCGCCCGGTCGCATTTCTTCACCAGGCCACAGTGAGGAGTCTGGTCATGGACAAGGCCAACGTCATCTTCATGTCCGAGCACGCGGTGCCGGACTCCAGTGCCGAAGCCGAGCCGAGCCCGGCCGAGCCCTATTTCGACGTCTTCGTGGCGATGCAGAAGCGCGCGGAGCACCGCAAGCTGGACGACGCGCTGGCCGGACTGGTCACCGATCGCGCCCTGGAATTTGCCGCCCTGACCCCGCGCGAGCAGGCGGCCATCGCCTGGGTCGAAGCCGTGATCTCCAGCGGCAAGACCCAGTCTTCGGACGGCGCCTACCGGGCCTTGCGCAAGCATTTCGACGAAGCCGCCATCGCCAAGCTGACGGCGCTGGCCGGCACGGCAAGCGCGCGGGCGAAGCTCGGAACCCGCCCGCGCTAAACGAGGCGCTCAGGCCTTGCCGGTCACCGCGCCATGCGGCTCCGAGCTCAGCCAGCGATAGAGCGCGCCGCCGAGTGCGCCACCAAGCAGCGGCGCTACCCAGAACAGCCAGAGCTGCTGCAAGGCCCAGCCGCCGACGAAGATCGCCGGGCCCGTGCTGCGTGCCGGATTGACCGAGGTGTTGGTCACCGGAATGCTCACCAGGTGGATGAGGCAGAGCGCGAAGCCGATCGCCAGCGGCGCAAAGCCCGCCGGCGCCTTGCCATGGGTGGCACCCATGATGATGAACAGGAAGACCACGGTCATCACCACTTCGGTGACGAAGCAGGCAACCAGGCTGTACTGCCCCGGCGAATGCTCGGCATAGCCGTTGGACGCCATGCCGTTGGCGATGTCGAAGCCCGGCGCGCCGCTGGCGATGACATAGAGGAGACCGCCGGCGACGATGCCGCCCACGACCTGCGCGACGATATAGGGCAGGATCTGGCTCGGCGGAAAGCGGCCGCCCGCCGCGAGCCCGACCGTCACCGCCGGGTTGAGATGGCAGCCTGAGATATGGCCGATCGCATAGGCCATGGTGACGACCGTCAGCCCGAACGCCAGCGAGACGCCGAGCAGGCCGATCCCGACATTCGGAAAGCCCGCCGCGATGACCGCACTCCCGCAGCCGCCAAAGGTCAGCCAGAACGTGCCGATGCCTTCGGCCGCCAGTTTACGCATGTCCATGATGTGATTCCCCGGATTTAAACTCTGCGCCGCCAGATTATCCGAATCCCCCCACCGGGCAACGCCGAGTTGCACCGATCACCGCTTCGTCAACGCGCGGCACCGGAATTTTTCCATATGACGCCTGTCACGGATGGGGATGTAACCTGAAGACAGATCCGGTTCGCGATGGCATAGGTGTTGGATGGCGGGCGATGGCGAAGTCATTGCAGAGACAAATCCCCCAGAGGCATGTCCTAGGGCGCAGGTGTTGCGGTTCTCGACCGACGCCTTTCGGGACCATGAACGCGTCGCTGCATGGCGCGAGGTCTTCGGACGCACCCTGCTGAACATCGACATCGCGCCGCGTTCTCCAGACGCGTTCCATGCCAGCGCCACGATCTTCCGCTCGCCGACGCTCGGCGTGATGCGCGCCTCGACTGCGGCGGTCGACCAGGGCAATGCGCGCAGCATGATCACCAACGACAACGTGACCTTCGGCTGGGTCCTGGCCGACCGTTGGAGCGCATCGCAACTCGGCCGCAGCGCGGAACTCCGGCTCGGAGACGGCGTGCTGATGAGCAATGGCGACGTCGGCGCGATGACCTTCCCCGATGCCTGCCGCTATATCGTCTTCAGCGTTGCGAAATCGGCGCTGGCACCCCTGGTGCCGGATATCGGCGCGCTGTTCGCGCGGCCTGTTCCGCGCGACAACCCGGCGCTCGCGATGCTGCGCCGCTATCTGGAGCTTGGGCACGAGGAGCATATCGCGGCCGATCCGGCGCTGCAGGCGGCCTTCGCCGATCACGTCTGCGACCTCCTGGCGCTCGGCCTCGGGGCGACCCGCGACGCCACCGCCCTGGCGCACCGCCGCGGCCTTCCGGCCGCGCGGCTGCGCGCCATGAAGGACGACATCCGCAAGTCCTGCCACCGGCCGGACCTCACGGTCCACGCCGTTGCCGCGCGGCACGGCGTCAGCGCCCGCTATGTGCAGCGCGCGTTCGAGGAAAGCGGTTCCACATTCACCCAGTACTTGGCCGAGCAGCGGCTCGTTGCTGCCTATAAGGCGCTGCGCCGTCCAGCCTTGGCCGCGCGGCCGATCAGCACGATCGCCTTTGACTGCGGCTTTTCCGACGTGTCGCATTTCAACCGGCTGTTCCGGCAACGTTTTGGCTGCACACCGAGCGACGTTCGGAAGACCCCCATCCGGTACTAGCCAGGTTGCCGTGCTATCGAGCGGGCCGTTCGGCTTAGTGCACGTTCTTGAATTAAAGCCGCTCCGCGTAGTCATGGACATTGCGGTTGATGTAGGTCGTGAGGCCCGAGCCCTTTTGCACGATCCACTTCATCCGCTCCAGGTGCTCGGAGCCCGGCTTTTCGCGGTCATAGACGTAGGTGTCCCGCGCGCTGTTCTTGAAACGCACGATCATGAAATCGTCGCGGATCGCAACCGCCGTCACACCCGTGCTGCCGTTGCCGTAAGGCTGCAGGGGGATCTGCTCGCCGTTATAGAGAACGAACTCCAAGGGCGGCCTCTTGGCTTTCGGTAAAGAGAGGGCCTTCTCTATCGTTGACGGCGCCGCGTTCCCCGGCGCGCGGTCGTGCGGGTGACGCCCTCCGCGTCTCCGGCTTCCGGGTTCGATGAGGCGGCCGGTGCCTGAGTCTTCGGGCGGATCAGCATGTCGCCGCTGGCCTGGCGCTTGATCTCGAATGCGCCGGTCTTGGCGACCAGATCGCCGAGCTTCGCCGCGCCATAGGTGCGCGGATCGAAATCGGGGGCGAGGTTCGCGAGCCGGTTGCCGACCCCGCGCAAGCCGACCCAGCCGTCCTCATCGGACATTTGCGCGATCACCCGCGAGAGCAGCGCGACCGCGGCGCCCGCCGGTTCCAGCGACTGCGCCGCTGCGGGCGCGGCACGGTTGGGCGCCGGCGCCTCGGGCAGCAGGTTCTCGGTGTAGATGAAGCGGCGGCAGGCCTGGCGGAAACTCTCCGGCGTCTTCTTCGCGCCGAAGCCGTAGACATCGACCCCCTGCTCGCGGATCCGCGCCGCGAGGCGCGTGAAATCGCTGTCCGAGGAAACCAGGCAGAAGCCGTCGAACCGCCCGCTGTAGAGCAGGTCCATGGCGTCGATCACCAGTGCGATATCCGACGCATTCTTCCCGGTGGTGTAGGCGAAGTTCTGCTGCGGCACGATCGCGAACTTGTTCAGGAGATCGGCCCAGGACTTGAGCCGCGTGCTCGAGAAATCACCGTAGATCCTCCGCACGCTGGCCTCGCCCATCTTGGCGACCTCCTCGAACAGCCCGGCGGCGATTCGCGGCGAGGTGTTGTCGGCGTCGATCAGCACGGCCAGCCGCGCGGAACGGGATTCATTGGTGGCCATGGATGGTGCCGTCACTCTTCGGCCGGTGTCTCGGCCGGCTTTTCCTCCGGCGCGCCGCCTTCGGCGATCCGCTTCGCTTCCTTGGCGGCGGCCTTCTCGGCCTTCTTCTCCGCCTTGGCCTTGTCCCGCTGCATGCGGTCGAAACGATAGTTCGGCGTGCGTCCCATCGGCGGCCCCTTTCCTTGTTAAGGCTCTATCTCGACCGGGAAGCGGCTCCGCTGCAAGCGATATCGGCCAGAAGGACGGAAAATCCCTGCTATTCGTGCATCTTGAGGGCGGCAATGAAGGCGCTCTGCGGGATTTCGACGTTCCCGTATTGCCGCATCTTCTTCTTACCCTCTTTCTGCTTATCCAGCAGTTTCCGCTTCCGGCTGATATCGCCGCCATAGCACTTCGCGGTCACGTCCTTGCGGAGCGCGCTGACGGTCTCGCGGGCGATCACCTTGCCGCCGATCGCCGCCTGGATCGCGATCTTGAACAGCTGCCGCGGGATCAGGTCCTTGAGCTTCTCGCACAAGGTGCGGCCGCGCGCTTCGGCCTGGCTCTTGTGCACGATGCAGGAGAGCGCATCCACCGGATCGCCGTTGACCATGATGTTCAATTTCACCAGGTCGCCTTCCTCGTAGCCGTCGAGGTGATAGTCGAAGCTGGCATAGCCGCGGCTGACGGATTTCAGGCGGTCGTAGAAGTCGAACACCACTTCGTTCAGCGGCAGGCGATAGGTGAGCATCGCACGCGAGCCGGCATAGGTGAGATCGATCTGCACGCCGCGCCGGCCTTCGCAGAGTTTCAGGATCGAACCCAGGTATTCGTCCGGCACCAGGATGGTCGCCTTGATCCACGGCTCTTCCATATGGTCGATATGGACGACGTCCGGGAAGTCCGCCGGGTTGTGCAGCTCGATCATCGTGCCGTCGGTCTTATGGATCTTGTAGACCACCGACGGCGCGGTGGTGATGAGGTCGAGATTGAACTCGCGCTCCAGCCGCTCCTGGATGATCTCCAGATGCAGCAACCCTAGGAAGCCGCAGCGGAAGCCGAAGCCCAGGGCGGCGCTGGTTTCCATCTCGAAATGGAAGCTGGCGTCGTTCAAGTGCAGCTTGCCCATCGCCTCGCGCAGGGTCTCGAAGTCATTGGCATCGACGGGAAAGAGGCCGCAGAACACCACCGGCACGCTGGGCTTGAAGCCGGTCACCGCCTGGGCGGTCGGTCGCTTCTCCTCGGTGATGGTGTCGCCGACCGCGACATCGGCCACGGCCTTGATGCTGGCGGTGAAGAAGCCGACCTCGCCCGGGGTGAGCTCAGGCAGGGTCTCGTTTTTCGGCGTGAACACGCCGACCTTCTCGATCTCGTAGACCGAGCCGTTCGACATCATGGTGATCTTCTGCTTCGCCTTCATCACGCCGTCGATGACGCGCACCAGGATGACGACGCCGAGATAGACGTCGTACCAGCTGTCGATCAGCAGTGCCTTCAGCGGCGCGCTGGCATCGCCCTTCGGGGCGGGGAGCCGGTGGACGATCGCTTCCAGCACGCCCTCGATGTTGATCCCGGTCTTGGCCGAGATCTCGACTGCGTCGGAAGCGTCGATGCCGATCACGTCCTCGATCTGGGTCTTGACCCGGTCGGGCTCGGCGGCGGGCAGGTCGATCTTGTTGAGGACCGGCACGATCTCGTGGTGGTTCTCGATCGCCTGGTAGACATTGGCGAGCGTCTGTGCTTCGACGCCTTGGCTCGCATCGACCACCAGCAGCGAGCCCTCGCAGGCCGCAAGGCAGCGCGAGACCTCATAGGCAAAGTCCACATGGCCCGGCGTATCCATCAAGTTCAGCTGATAGGTCTCGCCATTCTTGGCCTTGTAGCCGAGGCGCACGGTCTGCGCCTTGATGGTGATCCCGCGCTCGCGCTCGATCTCCATGTTGTCGAGCACCTGCTCCTTCATCTCGCGGTTGGTCAGCCCGCCGCAGGCCTGGATCAGCCGGTCGGCGAGGGTGGACTTGCCGTGATCGATATGGGCGATGATGGAGAAATTGCGGATATGCGCGAGGTCGGTCATGTCGGAAATTCGGCTTTCAGGGTGCGGCGCAAGATAGGGGCTGGAAGGGCTCCGCGCAACCGGCGAAAAGTGAGCCGGATCAGCTCGTTATAGGCTGGCCGCGTCCCGATCTTGCAGTTTCCGGTTCAGCGTTGTTGCGAGGCTCCGGCCCGTCGCCGCGTAGTCGGGGGCAAGCGGCCAATCGATGGTCCGCTGGTCCGCCTTGCGACCGAAGGCGGAAAACGCGAGATAGGTGCGCGGCTTTCGCCCGAGCCTCCTGCGCGCCCGCTCCCACCAACCCCTGACCGGCACGTCGCGGACTTCGAACCGGCCGAAATCGTCGAGGCCCCAGATCCAATCGATGTCGGCCAGGCTGCCGGAGCCCGGCCGTTCGATCATCCGTCCCAGCAAGTGCGTGGCGTCGAAGGCGATGCCCGAGCCATAGGTCAGCAGAAAGCCGCCGGTCGGCGCGAAATCGCTGACGCTGCCATCCTTGAAGCGCACCGCCGTCAGCTTCTCCGTCAGAGCGTTGGTCACGGCATCGCGCTGTTGCTTCTCGTGTCGTCGCGGCAAGTAGGACCACATGAGCCAGATCGGAACGACAAGGACGGCGAGCGCCAGCGGCAACGCAATCAGGAACCAATGGCTGTCATCGCCCAGCAGCTTCTGGCTGAGCATAAGGATGCCGACAGCCACGCACATTCCGAGCGCCCCGACGAGCTGGTCAGCGTTCGGAAAACTGTACCAGCGGCGTCCGGAATGCGACCAGCGGAGGATCGCCTCGCGCGTCTGCGGCGAGTCATCTAGGGGCGCAGTGCCGCCCTTTGGCTTCCGCATGGGAGTGTGCTTTGAATCCAGCGACCCGGATAAGGCGGCGCCATCTGCGCCGCAAGCGTCGCATATGTGGCTCAGCGCGCATGGATTTCAAGACCGTGGGATTGCTTCGGCGTGCGCCGAAGCATTTGCGGGATGACGCCGTCGCGCGGCTGGCGTAACGAGAGGGGTGTCGACCCGCCCGAATCTCACCTTCGAACTGCTGCTGCTCATCGCTCTCGCGACGCTCTGGGGCGCCTCATACACGTTCATCCGGATCGGCGTCGCGACCATCCCGCCGATCACCTTCATCGCCGCGCGCACGCTGATCGCCGGCGCTTTACTGCTGGGGGTCATGCGCGCCCGCGGGATCTCGCTGCCGCGCGATCGTGCCACCTGGCGTCGCTTCCTGTTCCAGGCCTGCCTGAACAGCGTGGTGCCTTTCACCTTGATCGCCTGGGCGGAGAAGACGGTGGATGCTGGCCTCGCCACCATCTTGAACTCGACCTCGCCGATCTTCGTGTTCCTGCTGACCGCCCTCATCACCCGGCACGAAGCCTTGACCGCGCGCAAGCTGTTCGGCGTCGTCGCCGGCATCACCGGGATCGGCCTGATCGTCGGGGTCGAGGCCCTGGGCGGTCTCGGCCATGAACTCGGGGCCCAGCTTGCAATCGTCGCCGCCACCATCTGCTATGCCGGTGCGGCGATCTTCGGCAAGACCTTCAAGGGCCTCGATCCGCTGATGCCGGCCGCGGGCTCGATGCTCTGCGGCGCCGCGATCCTCATTCCGGCAAGCCTCGTCGTCGAGCGACCTTGGACGCTCGTGCCATCGACGGAGTCCATCCTGGCTTTGCTCGGTCTCTCGGTTTTCTCGACCGCGCTCGCCTTCACGATCTATTTCCGGCTGCTGCACACCCTGGGCTCGATCGGCACCACGTCCCAGGCCTATCTCCGCGTCCCGATCGGTGTCGTGATCGGCGTCGTCTTCCTGGGCGAAAGCCTCGCGCCCAGCGCGCTCGGCGGCCTTCTCTGCGTGATCGCCGGTGTCGCCGCGATGACGATTCCCGCCCGGCAAAGAAAGATGGCATGATCCGATTCGCTCTCGCGAGGAAGGGTCCGGCATGCGCGCAGTCCGCTTTCACGGCATCGGCAAGCTTACGGTCGAGGATATCGCGCCGCCGCCAGCACCCGGCGCGGATGAGGTGCATCTGAAGGTGCTGGCCGCCGGCATCTGCGGCTCCGATCTCCACAACTTCAAGACCGGCCAGTGGATCGCGCATCTCCCGGTGACGCCGGGCCATGAGTTCACCGCTGAGGTGCTGGCGGTCGGTGCCGGCGTCTCGGACTTCGCGCCGGGCGACCGCGTGGTCGCCGACTCCCGAGCGCCCTGCGCAAGCTGCACGGAATGCGCGGCCGGCCGCCCCAATCTCTGCCTGAAGCTCGGCTATGTCGGCGAGGTTTGCGATGGCGGCTTCGCCGAAGAGGTGGTGCTGCCGGCGCGCGGCTTGCTGAAGGTCGATGCGGCGATCCCCGCGCAGGTCGCGGCGTTGAGCGAGCCCTTGGCCGTCGCCTTGCATGCGATCAAACGCGCCGACCCTGTGGCGGGCAAACCGGTGCTGGTGGCGGGGGCGGGGCCGGTCGGCGGACTTGCATGCCTGCTCGTGAATCATCTCGGTTTCGGCCCGGCCCTCTTCGCCGAGCGCAACCTAGCGCGGCGCGCGCTGGTCCAGGAGGTCACCGGTGCCGTGCCCGTCGAGCTCGATGCCGTGTGGATCGGCCAGCCGTTCGATTGCGCAATCGAAGCGACCGGCGTCTCCGGGGTGCTGGATAAGCTGATCGCCCTGGCGGGACCCGCGGCGCGGATCGCCCTGGTCGGCATTCCGAGCGGGGCTGCGTCGATCAGCGCAATCTCCGTGGTCGAGCGCGAGCTGGAGCTGAAAGGCTGCTCGGCGTTTCGTGACGAACTGCCCGAGGCGGTGCGGCTGCTGAAGGAACTGGACGCGCCGCTCGCGCGGCTGGTGGAGGATCCGATCGGCCTCGATGCCGTGCCTGACGCCTATCAGCGCCTGATCGCCGGCGGCAGCGGGCGGCTGAAGACGATCATCCGCCCCTAGCGCAGATCGAGGACGGTGTCGGCGAGCTTCTGGAAGCGCGCATCGTCGCGCAGCGACTTGAAGGAGCGGTCGATGCGGATGCCGAGCAGGTCCGGCTCTCCCACCGCCAGCGATTGCTCCAGCGAGGCAACGGCAGCGTCGCGATCGCCGAGCAAAGCGGCGGTGCGCGCTACGTTGAACGCCGTCTCGCGGCCGGCGGCCAGCTCGCTCTTCTGCACCGCCAGCATCGCGGCGAACAGGCCCTGGGCGCCGCCGTTGCGATAGCCGGCGATGCCGGCTTCGATCTCGGCCTTCAACGCGGCATTGCCCTCGATCTCGGCCGCCCGCATCGACTCGCGGAGATAATCCTCATAGCGCTTTTGATCGAGATAAATCGTGGCGAGATAGTAGTGTGGCGCGAGGAAATCGGGCGCGCTCTTCGTGAGATCGCTGAGCACCGCGATCGCCTCTTCGGCCCGCCCAGCATAAAACAGGATCAGGCCGCGATTGGCCCGCACGGCATGGGAATCCGGGTCGAGTTCTTGCGCCCGCGTGATGGCGCGCAGCGGCTCCTCGAACTTGCCGGTATGCATCATGACCAGCGCATACCAGTGGAAGGTCCGGCTCGAGCCGGGATCGAGCGCCAGCGCATGCTGGAACTGCGTCTCCGACCCGCGCAGGTCCTTGAAGCCGTAGAACAGCGCAAAGCCGAGGGCGCCATAGCCGTCGGCGAGCTTCGGATCGAGCGCGATCGCCTTTTCGGCGGCCGCCCGCGCGAGCGGATAGGCCTCGCCCGGCTTCATCGCCCCGTACTGCGCCAGCAGGTTATAGGCGTTGCCGAGCCCGGCCTGCGCCGCCGCATAGTCCGGGTCGAGCGCGATCGCCCGGCGGAACTCGTCCACCGACTGCGTCAGGCCTTCGGCAGTCCTGGTGTTCCAGTGATAGACACCGGCCTGGTAAAGCTGTGCCGCTTCGGCCGGCGCCTGATGCCGCGGCGTCGCGCTCCGGAAGTTCGGAATGGCGACGACAGCGACGATCGCCAGCAGCAGCGCCACAACACCAAATGCCGCGATCAGTCCGATTGGTTTTCGTGACGGGACCGCGACGGTCGCCGCCGGATGATCCTCGACCGAGGGCGGCGCGGGCTCGGCCTCCGCCGTGTCGGCGAGGTCGGCGCCGCGGCTGCCCTTCAGCCATTCCTCGAGTTCGATCACATCGGCGAAGACGGCGGTCTTGGCGCTGCCCGGCGGGCGATGGATCGGCAGTCCGCGCTGCAGCTCCCAGCGCTTCACCGTCCGCTCGTTCTTGCCAAAGAAGGCGCCGATTTCCTTCCAGCCGGTCAGCCGCCGCTTCAGCGGCACCGGATTGAAGTCGTTTCTCTCCGTCTCGGCGCGCACGTCTCGATCGTCCCCCTCCCGGATGAAGATCGGGAGCGCTGCGGGTCAAGGGACCCGCTTAGCCCTTTTTGGGTAACACGCGGCACGCGCCGGAGTCGAGCGCGAGATCCTAACCCACAGCCTCCAAGAGTGTGTTTTTCGGCGCTTTTTGTGCAACCAAAGTGAAATGTCCCGATATGTCCCGAGCCGCCATGACGTGTCGTCTTCGCGCGGACGGTGCGGCGCTCCAGGATTCCGACACTAAAACGCAAGAACCGTCCGCCACCTCCACACAGAGGTGTGCAGGGCAATATGGGGGCATTCCATGCAGCGAATCACTTTCGGCGCCGCACTCGCCGCACCGCTTCTGGCGGGCTTGATGGCGTTGGCAGGTTGGGCGAATACGGCCGCGGCTACCACGCTCACCGGATCGGGCACCGCCAATATTCTTGGCAATTTGAACGTCGGAGGCAGCCTGACGGTGGACACCGATGCCGTCGGCACCGTCGGCATCGCGAATGGCACCTATACCGGCGCGCGGACCTATTTCGACTACATCTTCACCTTTGATCTCTTCGGAGCCGCCCAGATCGACGGCAGCATCTTCTCGACCGGCGGCAACAATTTCGACGAGTTCCACATCGTCCTGTCCGATGTGGATCCGACGAACACCGTGCTCTACTTCGACCACGATCCGGACATGTACAAGCATTTCGACAATGCAATGCCACCCAACGAGATTCCCAACGACAATCTGATCGACATCGGCGCCACCACGCCCTTCATCAGCGCCGGCAGCTCCAACGGCAACGGCGTGGGGCTTCACCTCGACAGTCTTGCCGCCGGCACCTATTACCTCCGGCTCTTCGGCGTGTCGCGGGACGGATCGGTCGGTGCGTTCGCCGGCGACCTGACCGCGAGCGCGGTCGCCGTCGCGGCGACGCCGATCCCGGCGGCCTTACCGCTGTTCCTGTCGGCACTCGGCGTCCTCGGGTTCGCCACGCGCCGCCGTAAAGCCGCCTAAGCCTCAAAACCTCACCCCGGGCGACGGCAGCCGCCGTCGCCCGCTTCTGGGAGACAACCCGGTGCGCATCCTCCGCCCCGGCCGGCCGATGCTGTGCGCATGGGCCGTTGCCGCCTGCCTCTGCTCGGCCGCTTCGGTCCTGGCCGATGATGTGAACATCACCAGCGATACTCCGAGCGTCGATCTCGACACCTATTCGGGAACGACGGCCCAGGTCGCGAATGGTGTCACGGTCGGCTTCGGCAATCCGGCCATTCGCGCCACGACGCAGGCCTGGACGCTAACCAACAACGGAACCATCACCGGCGGCAACGCCATCACGCTCGACCAGGGCGGCACGTTTCGCAATCAAAGCGGCGCAACGCTCACCGCAACGAGCACCGGGATCACGCTCGGCTACAAGCCGTTCGCGCTCCCGCCGGCCGGCGGGCCGGGCACCGTTGAGAACTACGGCACGATCGTCGGCGGCACTGAGGGGATCACGATCTGGTTCGGCGGCACGGTCAACAACTATCTTGGCGGTACAATCCGAACCACGACCGGCGTCAATGCAGTCTCAATCGGACAAGGCGCTTCGCGCAGCCTGTTCAACAGCGGAACGATCGAATCGACCCGAACGACGGGCTTCAGCACCGGTGTGCTCATTCAAGGCGGGCCGTCGACCTTCACGAATACGGCGACCGGCACGATCTATGGCGACTATAACGGGGTCTATGGCAGCGCCAGCGCCGTCTTCACGTCCTTCGACAATGCCGGCTCGATCACATCCGCGCGCGGCCCGGCGGTGGAAGCCACCGGCGGCGGAACGCTCACCAACAGCGGCACGATCGTCTCGACCAACTCCAACGGTATCCTGACCCGCAACGCCGCTGCAGCCGAAGTGATCAACAGTGGCACCATCGGCGGCGCGGTCGATGCCATCAACTTCAACAATGCCGGTGGCGCGGGCGCGACGCACACCCTCCGCCTTCAGACCGGCTCAATCCTGAACGGCAATGTGCTCGGCGGGACGGGGGCGGACGGCCTGATCCTGGAAGGGACTGGCGCCGAATCGATCGCCAAGTTCTCCAACTTCGAGACCTTGTCGATGCAAGGCACGGACTGGACCCTCAGCAACGGCGGCACGTTCAGCACCAGCGCCGCGGTGCAATCGGGCACGTTGCATGTACATGTAAATGGGACGCTCACCAGCCCGACCGTGACGCTGGGTGCCGGCGGCACTTTGGCGGGCACAGGGACGATCATCGGCACGGTGACCAACAACGGCAATCTGGCGCCGGGCAACTCGATCGGTACGCTCAACATCACCGGCCCCTATACCCAGGCGGGTGGATCCAGCCTGACGGTCGAGGTCGATCCCAGCGGCGCTTCGGATCTTCTCAATGTCACCGGTACGGCGACCATACAGCCGAATGCGACGGTCAGCGTGCTCGCGTCACCCGGCAGCTACACCGTCGGCACGCGCAGCACGATCCTGACCGCGACCGGTGGCGTCAGCGGCAGCTATGACACGCTGACCGACAACGCGGCCTTCGTCGATTTCGCCCTCGCCTATGATGCCAATAACGTCTTCCTCGACGTTGCGCAGGTTTCCGCGGCCTTCTCCAGCGTGGCCCGGACGCCAAACGAGGAAGCCACGGCCCAGGCGATCGAAAGCCTGGACGCAAGCAGCCCGGTCCAGGCGGCGATGTTCGGCCTCACCGAAGCGGAGGCGCAGGATGCGTTCAACCGGCTTTCGGGGGAGATCTACGCGAGCACCAAGGGTCTGCTGCTGAGCCAGAGCGAAACCTTGCGCAATGCGTTGGACGATCGCCTGCTGCAACCCGCCGGCCCGGCGAACGACCAGGTCCAGGCCTCGCAGCTGACATTGAGCCTGGTGCCCGGCGGGGCCGATTGCAGCATTGCATCTTGCGCTTTGGGCAATCGGCCGGCCTTGACCGCCTGGGCGCGGGGGCTCGGCAGTTGGAGCCACACCGATGGCGACGGCAATGCTGGTGCGGCGACCACCGAGACCGGCGGCATGCTGGCAGGTGTGGACGGCACCTTCGATGCACGTTGGCGCATCGGCCTTGCGGCCGGCTACAGCCATACCGACGTCGATGTGGACCCGCGCGCCTCGACCGCCTCGATCGACAGTTATCACCTCGGTGCCTATGGCGGCTTTCGGCAAGGGGCGTTCGCGGCGCGCCTTGGGATGACCTATTCCTTCCATGACATCGACACCAAGCGGGATGTCGATTTTCCCGGCTTCTCCGACGAGACCGAGGCCGGTACCACCGCGCGGACCGCCCAGGTCTTTGCCGAGGTCGGATACGACGTCCAGCTCGGCCGGGCGACGCTGCAGCCGGTCGCCGGCCTCACCTATGTCAACATCGACAGCGACGGGTTCGACGAGGGCGACGGCGCGGCGGCTCTCAAGACCGGGTCGGAGAACGACGATCTGGTGTTCTCCAACCTCGGCCTCCGTGCCGCCACGGTCACCCAGGCCTTCGGTGCGCCGCTCCGGCTGCATGGCCTGCTCGGCTGGCGCCATGCCTATGGCGATACCACGCTGGAAAGCCGGCTGCGCTTCAGCGACGGCAGCGACGGATTCACGGTCAGCGGGGTGCCGATCGCCCGTGACGCCGCCCTGATCGAGGCGGGTGCCGATCTCGATTTCACCGACGACCTGACCGTCGGCCTGTCCTATTCCGGCCAGATCGCCCCGGATTCCCATGAAAATGCCGTCCGCGCGGATCTCCGGCTGCAGTTTTGAGGCGGTTCGCCGCGCCGAGCGTGGTTAAAATTTAGTGAAGCGTGGTTAACGGGAGGAATAACGCCCGCTCACGCTCGTATGGCTCCTCGAACGGCGGTCTGCCTGGTCGCCGAGATCCATTGCACCTGCGACAGGGGAGTCGATATGAAGCTGAAATTTCTGGGTGCCCTGGTGGGCGCCGTCTTGTTCGCGCTGGCCGCACCGGCCAGCGCCGCGCCGGTGGACGGCAGCACCTTCGTGATCCCGGGCGGGTCGGTCACGACCGGCGGTTCGGCGCTGGACTTCGCCGTGACCGACTTCAGCAAGGGCGTCAACGGCGCGGACTTCACCAACGGCGACCGCTACTTCGACTATATCTTCAGCTTCACCGTGACCGGTCCGGCCGACGTTTCGATCTCGACCAATGCCAAAGCCGGCACCAACATCTTCGATTTCCAGACGGCGCTGTTCAGCAGCTCGCCGGCGGGCACCCAACTGGAGCCGGCTTCCAAGCCGGGCCATCAGATCGCCCTGGTGAGCCCGTCAAATCCTTTGGCCACCGGCGGCACCACGCTGAACGCGCTGAACCTTGCGGACGGCACCTACTATCTGCGCCTGTTCGGTGTCATCACCGGGAACAGCGACAAGAACAGCCTCCTGAAGAGCCTTGGTGGCAGCTTCACCGCAACCGTGGCCGCGACGCCGATCCCCGCGGCACTGCCGCTCTTTGCATCGGCCTTGGGCCTGGTCGGCTTCCTGGGTTGGCGCCGCAAGACGGCGCTGTCCGCCGCAGCGGCGTGAGCCGCACGGCCTGAAAACGGAAAACGGCGCCCCTCAAGGGCGCCGTTCTCGTTTCTACTTCCGGAGCTCGCCGCCGGTCGCCTTGTTGACCGCGGCCACCACCTTGGCCGAGACCGCTTCGATCTCGGCGTCGGTCAGCGTCTTCTCGCGCGGCTGCAAGGTGACGGAAAGGGCGATCGATTTCTTGCCCTCGCCCAAGGATCCGCCTTCGAACACGTCGAAGATGGAAACCTCTGTGATCAGTGCCTTGTCGGCCTGCTTCGCCGCCTTGATCAGTTTCTCGGCCGAGACGTCGCTCGCCACCACGAAGGCGAAGTCGCGCGCCAGCGGCTGGAAGTTGGAAGCGTCGAGCAACGGACGCGCCGTGCCCTTAGAGCGCGGCATCGGCACCCGGTCGAGGAAGATCTCGAAGCCGACTGCGGGACCTTTCAAGTCCAGTGCCTTCATCACCTTGGGGTGAATCTCGCCGAAGACCGCGAGCACATTGGGCCCGAGACGCAGTGAGGCCGAGCGACCGGGGTGGAAATAGCCGGGTGCATCCGACGTTGCCTGCAGGTTCTCGATCGGAGCGCCCAGGCTTTCGAGCAGCGCCACGGCATCGCCCTTGGCATCGAAGGCATCGACGTTGCGCGGCTTGCCGCTCCAATGACGCTCGGTATAGGCGCCGACCCGAATGCCGGCGGCAACGGTGACCTGACCCTTCGGCGTGTCGTTGGCGTAAGACGGGCCGACCTCATAGATCGCGACATCGGCGATGCCGCGCGCGGCGTTGCGCCCGGCCGCCTGCAACAGATTGCCGAGGATCGAGGGCCGCATCACGTCGAGATCGGCGCTGATCGGGTTGGCGAGCGGGAGCAGCGTATTGTCGCCGGCGAAGAGCGCCGCGACCGTGCCCGGCATGAAGCTGAAGGTGACCGCTTCCTCGATGCCGCGGGTGGCGAGAACACGCTTCGCCACCTGGACCCGTTTCTGGGCGGGCGTCACCGCGACCTTCGGCAGCGCGCTGTCGCGCGGCATGGAGACCGGGGCGATGCCGTCGAAGCCGTTGACCCGCAGCACCTCTTCGACGAGGTCCGCTTCGCCGTCGACATCGGCGCGCCAGGTCGGCGTCGTCACCTGCCAGGCGGCGCTGGCCGGGATGACGGTGAAGCCGAGCGCCTGCAGGAACTGCCGCTGCTTCTCCGTCCCGATCACGCAGCCGCCCAGCGATTCAACCCGCGCCGGGCGGAAGTTGATGGTCCGCGTCCCCTTGGGGATGGCGCCGGCCGCGGTGACCTCGCTGGCCTCGCCGCCGCAGATCTCGAGGATCAGCTGGGTTGCGATATCGACGCCCCAGCCGGCGGATTTCGGATCGACGCCGCGCTCGAAACGATAGCGCGCATCCGAGAGCACACCCAGCTTGCGCCCGGTGCGCGCGACCTGGATCGGATCGAACAGCGCGACCTCGAGGAAGACGTCGGTTGTCTCCTCCGAGCAGCCGGATTCCTCGCCGCCCATGATGCCGCCGATCGCTTCGGGGCCGCGGCTGTCGGCGATGACGATCATGCCCGCTTCGAGGTTATAGGTCTTGCCATCGAGTGCGAGGACGGTCTCGCCGTCCTTCGCCTCCCGCATGGTCGGATCGCCCGCGATCTTCTTCGCGTCGAAGACATGCAGCGGACGGCCGAGGTCATAGGTCACGAAATTGGTGATATCGACCAGCGCGGAAATCGGCCGCAGACCGATCGAGGTCAGCCGGTCCTGCAGCCATTGCGGGCTCGGACCGTTCTTCACGCCCTTGAAGTAGCGCCCGGCGACATAGGGACATCCGGTGGCGGCACTGGGATCGATCCGCCATTGAATGGGGCTCTTGAAAGTGCCGGAGAGATGATTCGGTGCGAACGGCTTCAAGGTGCCGACGCCAGCCGCCGCAAGATCGCGCGCGATGCCGCGTACCCCCAGGCAATCGGCACGGTCCGGCGTCACCTTGATCTCGATGATCGGATCGTCGAGGTTGCGGTACTTCGCGAAGCTCATGCCGATCGGCGCGTCTTCGGGCAGCTCGATAATGCCGTCATGGTCCTGGCCCAGACCCAATTCCCGAGCCGAGCAGAGCATGCCGTTCGACGCTTCGCCGCGAATGGTGCCGGCCTTCAAGTCGAGACCGGTGCCGGGAATGTGCGTGCCCGGCGGCGCGAACACGCCCTTCATGCCGGTCCGCGCGTTGGGCGCACCGCATACCACCTGCACCACGCCTTTCCCGGTATCGACCCGGCAGACCCGCAGGCGATCGGCATTCGGATGCTGCTTCGCCTCGGCCACGAAGCCGACGACGAAGGGCTGCAGTGCCTTCGCCGGATCCGTGATGCCTTCGACCTCGAGACCGAGGGCGGTCAGCGCCTTGGCGATCTCGGCCGCGTCGGCGCGCGTGTCGAGATGCGTCTTCAGCCAGGAGAGGGTGAACTTCATCGCGTCAGCCCTCCCACGACCGATGGCACGTCCAACGGCAGGAATCCGTAGTGCTTCAGCCAGCGGAGATCGGCATCATAGAACGTGCGCAAGTCCGGTATCCCGTATTTCAGCATGGCGATGCGCTCGATCCCCATGCCGAAGGCGAAGCCCTGGTATTTCTCGGGATCGAGGCCGCAATTCTTCAAGACCTTCGGGTGCACCATGCCGCAGCCGAGGATCTCCAGCCAATCATTGCCCTGGCCGAGCTTCAACTCGCCGCCGGAACGGTCGCAGCCGATATCGACCTCCGCCGAGGGTTCGGTGAAGGGGAAGTAGCTCGGACGGAACCTGAGCTTCAGGTCGTCGATGCCGAAGAAGGCGCGGCAGAAATCCTGCAAGCAGCCCTTCAGATGACCCATATGCGTGCTTTCGTCGATCACCAGGCCTTCGACCTGGTGGAACATCGGCGAGTGCGTCATGTCGCTGTCGACGCGATAGGTGCGGCCCGGACAGATGATCCGCAGCGGCGGCTTCTCGCCCTGCATGGTGCGGACCTGCACCGGTGAGGTGTGGGTCCTCAAGACCATCTGGCTGCCGTCCGGTTTCTGCGGCAGGTAGAAGGTATCCTGCATCTG
>Ga0209257_1000638_pt1 | contig 56121 bp, 57 predicted proteins | sample AraplaCvi_mCL_r2_FD_184277 | JGI IMG/M metagenome (GOLD analysis project Ga0209257, IMG submission 184277) | Arabidopsis root microbial communities from North Carolina, USA - plate scrape MF_Cvi_mCL_r2 (SPAdes) (version 2) | ecosystem: Host-associated > Plants > Roots > Endosphere | place: USA...
CATTGGCGCAATCTGCGATACATCTGACATTTCCGCCAACCCTTTCCGGCCATAGGCTCCCGGCACGTCCACTTCCGGACGCAAGGAACCAACAAATGCCTGCGACCTGTCCCTGCGACCCCTGCGCCTGCTCGCCCTGCACCTGCGGCTGCGGACCGGACTGCCGCTGCGGCGAAAGCTGCGGCTGCAACACGCCGCTCCAGGCCGAAGCCGCCGCCGACTGAACGCGGACAGCCGGGGCGAAATCCCCCGCCCCGGCCGACCCGCCTGACCACTGAGGAGCCGCCATGCGCCCCGCCGCCGTGACCGCCGCCGCCCTGGCGGCCGTCTCCATCGCCGCCTTCCAGGCGACGCCACCGCACGCCGTCGCCGCGCCGGTCACCGTGGCCCGCACGGACCGGCTCACCATCCCGGCCCCGAAGGCAGGCCGGGCTCGCCCGCTCGTCGCGATCGTCGCCGAGAACGAAGGCGCTGAGACCACCGACTTCGCCATACCCTTCGGCGTGCTGAGGGAGTCAGGCGTGGCGGACGTCAGGACGGTCGCCACCGGCTCCGGACCGGTGCAGTTGATGATGTCCCTGAAGATCAGGCCCGATCAGACCCTGGCCCAGTTCGACGCCGCCGAGCCCGCGGGCGCGGACATCGTCATCGTGCCGGCGCAGATGAAGCCCAGGAACCCGGCACTCGCCGCTTGGGTGAACGCGCAGGCCCGCAAGGGCGCCGTCGTCATGTCGATCTGCGAAGGCGCGCGGGTGCTGGCCCATGCCGGTCTGCTGGATGGCAAGCGCGCGACGACCCACTGGTATGCGCTCAAGGGCCTCGAGAAGGCCTACCCCGCCACGACCTGGGTCCGCGACCTGCGCTATGTTCAGGACGGTCGGATCATTTCCACGACGGGTGTGTCAGCCTCCATTCCGGCTTCGCTGGCGCTAGTCGAAGCGATCGGCGGCCGCGCCACGGCCGAGGTGACCGCGCAACGCCTCGGAGTCGCGGGCTGGAGCGCCGCACACCGGACGTCGGACTATCGGGTCAGCCGGACGGATGTGTTGCGCGTCGTTGGCGCCATGGCGGCGGTCTGGACCCACGAGAAGGTCGAGGCGCCGCTCGCCGATGGCGTGGACGAGATCGCATTGGCCCTGACCGCCGACGCCTGGGGGCGCAGCTACAAGACGAAGGTGGTCACCACCCACCAGGGCCTTGCCCCCGTACGCTCCAAGCGCGGGCTGGTGATCCTGCCGGATGATGCGCCGCGGCAAGGCCGGTTCGTCCTGCCGACCCGAGCTGGGCCGCCGGCGCCCCAGCTCGACGCTGCGATCCGCGACGTGACACAACGATACGGGCCGCAGGCGGCGCGCTTCGCCCGGCTGGGGCTGGAGTACGGCGCCCCTGGATCATGACGCCGAACGGGCCGCTCGCCCTTCTCCCCTTGTGGGAGAAGACCACTTCCGCCCTGAGGATCGGACGAGGGGTCGCGCCAACGCTGAGCCGGATGGCCGAGCGAGGGGAAGATCCCCCTACAGCGGCTTGTCCAGGAACGCCCGGACCATGCGCACGGTCGCCGCCGGGTTCTCCTCCATGATCCAGTGGCCGGAGTCCGGCACGACGCCTTCGGTGACGTTCTCGGCGGCCGCGCGGGCCACGGTCGCCATCATCGGCCCGAACGACGTCGAGCCGCCCAGCGCCAGGACGGGCATTGTCAACTTGCCGCCCGTGGCCAGAAAGGCGCGGTTGTCGATGGCGTCCTGGTCGAAGGCGGCGAACTGGCTGAAGCCGGCATGCATGGCGCCCGGCCGGGCGTAGAGGGCCGCGTAGTGGACCCGGGCCGCCTCGGTGAACCTGGCCGGCGTCGCCGAGAACTCGTTCCAGAAGCGGTCCAGGTAGATCCGCTCGCGGCCGGCCACCAGCCGCTCCATATCGGGCCCGCCGAACCGGAAGTGCCAGAGCAGCGGATTCTTCAGCAGCTCGTCCCACGGGCCCACGCCGGGCAGCGGGGCGTCGATCAGCACCAGCCGGGTGACCCGAGACGGGTTCTGGGCGGCGAAGGCGTAGGCGACCATGTTGCCGATGTCGTGGGCCACCACGTCGGCGCGCTCGATCTTCAGCGTGTCCAGCACGCCGGCCACGTCGCCGGCCTGGGTCTTCTTGTCGTAGCCGCCGGCCGGCTTGGTCGAGAGGCCCATGCCGCGCAGGTCGGGGACCACCACCGTGTGGTCGCGGGCCAACTCGGCGGCCATCGGGACCCACATGTCGCCGGTCTCGCCGTAGCCGTGCAGCAGCACCACGGCCGGGCCTTTGCCGCCCACCCGGACATGGATGGTTGTGCCGTTGGTCTGGATCTCCCGGCTGGTGAAGCCGCCGGGGAAGGCGAAAGACTCCGCCAGCGCAGGCGTGGCGCCCAGCAGGAGTGCGAAGGCGATGCCGAGCAGACGGAGCATGGGCCCCTCCAGGCTATGGTGAAGCCCGACCCTAGACCCTTGGCGTCGCCGCGCAATCAGACCTTCGACTCCACCCAGTCGCACAGCAGGTTCGCCGCCGCCTCGCGCACCTGGCGGCTGTCCTCGAAGTAGTGCGCGCCCTTGATGAGCTGCAGCTGCTTGTCCGAGGTCCCCAGGTTGTCGAAGATGATCCGGGCGTCGCTCGGGAACACCCCGGTGTCGGCCAGGCCCTGGACCACCAGCGCCGGCATCCGGAACTTCGCCAGCTGGTCCTTGCCTCGGCACTTGGACGTCTCCAGGCTCCACATGGACAGCCAGGTCTTCAGGTTGTTGGCCCGGCCGATCGAGGGGGTGCGGTTCGCCACCGCCGGGTGGCCGCGGTAGCACATGGGCGTCTGGCGCTCGGACGGGTCGAGGGTCCCATCCATCATCCGCAGGTCCCCCCAGCAGCGGAACAGCGGGAACAGCCGGTCGGGGATCCCGGCCGCGTTCAGCCGCGCCAGCTCGGCCTTCGCCCAGTCGGTGATCCGCTGGTTGCGGGCCTTCTGGGCGGCGCGATACCGGGCGATGAACTCCGGCGAATAGGGCGGCCCGTTGTCGGGGTTGAAGGGGTTCAGGCTCTCGTCGGTGGCCACCGGATCGAACTCGTCCGTCACCGAGGCGTCCATCCAGTCGGTCAGCACCTCGGGCCGGCCCTGGTGGGCGTTGAACGAGATGTAGAGGTCGCCCGGCGGCAGGGTGTTCAGCGCCTCCAGCCCCGCGCCGCTGACGAGGTCGCCGAGGGTCGGCTCGATCGCCTCGGCCTGGTAGGCGCCCATCAGCGAGCCGCCGCCCGAATTGCCCAGGATCACCACCGTCTCGACGCCGGCCTGTTCCTTCAGCCATCGCACGCCCACGCCGATGTCGATCACCGCATGCTCCAGCAGGAACTGGTCCTCCGCGCCGCGGTAGCGGGTGTTCCAGCCCAGGAAGCCGAACCCGCGCGCGGCCAGGTAGGGGGCGATGTAGTGCTCGGAGAAGTCGACGTTGTAGTGGGTGGCGATGAAGGCGGTCTTCGGCCGCTGGCCCTTCGGCGTGGTGTAGATCCCCTGGCAGGGATGCCCGCCGGCCATGATCCGCGGCGACGTGGGCGAGGCGAAGCCCAGGAATTGCCGGTCCAGCTTCTCCAGCAGGTCGCTGTCGTCGATCACCCGTTCTCTCCCCTACGATGGCCATGGCCGCTTGGCGGCTCGATAGATACTTCGTAATCTAATCATTATCCCCGATCCAGAGACAACCGGAGTGAGCCGCCCATGCGGGCCTTGATGCAGGACTGGTCGCTGACCCTCGACAAGATCCTCGACCACGCCGCCCGCTGGCATGGCGACCGCGAGGTGGTCACCCGCTCGGTGGAGGGTCCGGTCACGCGCAGCGACTACGCGACCCTGCATCGGCGCGCCAAACAGGTCTCGCACGGCCTGCTCGAGATGGGGATTGCGCCCGGCGACCGGGTCGCCACCATGGGCTGGAATTCCGACCGCCACCTGGAGGTCTGGTACGGCGCGGTCGGCATCGGGGCGGTGCTGCACACCCTGAACCCGCGCCTCTTTCCCGAGCAGATCGTCTACATCGCCAACCACGCCGCCGACACGGTGCTGTTCGCCGACCCGGCCTGCGCGCCCCTGCTGGCCGAGCTCCTGCCCCAGTGCCCGACGATCCAGCGGGTGATCTTCCTCAGCGAACAGGCGCCCGAAACGCCGTTCCCGGCCGAGGCCTACGAGCCCTGGCTCAGCGGCCGCCCGGCCGAGGCCGCCTGGGGCGGCTTCGATGAAAACACCGCGGCGGGGCTCTGCTACACCTCCGGCACCACGGGCAACCCGAAGGGCGTGCTCTACGGCCACCGGTCAAACTACCTGCACGCCATGATGACCCTGCAGCCGGACGCGCTGAACCTCTCGGCGCGCGACACCGTGCTGCTGATCGTTCCGATGTACCACGCCAACGCCTGGGGGGTGATGTACTCGGCCCCGATGGTCGGCGCGAAGCTGGTCCTGCCCGGCCAGAAGCTGGACGGCGCCTCGCTGCACGAACTCATGGAGACCGAGGGCGTCACCTATTCCGCCGGCGTGCCGACCATCTGGCAGATGCTGCTGGCGCACCTGAAGGAGACCAAGGGCAAGCTCACCACCCTGCAGCGGGTGACGGTGGGCGGCGCCGCCTGCCCGGAAAGCATCATCCGCGCCCTGCGCGACGACTATGGCGTCGACGTGATCCAGGGCTGGGGCATGACCGAGACCTCGCCGCTGGCCACCATCTCCGTCCCCTCGCCCAAGGTCGCCGCCCTGCCCTTCGAGCAGCAACTCCCCTACAAGCTCAAGCAGGGCCGGCTGGTCTGCAACCTGGACCTCAAGCTGGTGGACGACGAAGGCCGCCGCCTGCCCCACGACGGCAAGACCTTCGGCCGCCTGATGATCAAGGGCCCGACCGTCGCCAGCGGATACTACGGCGCCGAGCACAACAGCGCCGTCGACGACGAAGGCTTCTTCGACACCGGCGACGTCTCCACGATCGATCCGGACGGCTACATGCAGATCACCGACCGGGCGAAGGACGTCATCAAGTCGGGCGGCGAATGGATCAGCTCGATCGACGTGGAGAACATCGCCGTCGGCCATCCCAAGGCCGCCCTCTGCGCGGTCCTGGGCGTCGTCCACCCCAAGTGGGACGAGCGCCCGATCCTGCTGGTCCAGCTCGAACCCGGCCAGGCCGCCGAGAAGCAGGAGTTCCTCGACTACCTGGAGGGCAAGATCGCCCGCTGGTGGATGCCCGACGACGTCCTGTTCGTCGCCGAAATCCCCCTCGGCCCAACCGGCAAGATCGACAAGAAACTCCTCCGCACCCGCCTCACGGGATACGAGCTGCCGTTCGATCCGGGGCTGAAGCGGTAAGACGCCATCTCATCGCGCCGCCGCACGGATTTCCTCGACGGTCCGTTTCGGGACCTGAAGGTGCGGGTAGTGGCCGACGCCGGGCAGCACCGTGAACTCGGCGCCGGCCTTGGCGGCGAACTCGGCGCCCATCGCCTTGTTGATGTAGAGGTCGTCGGCGCCCCAGACGACCTTCACTGGCGTCCTGAGCCTGGACAGGTTGGCTTCGAAGTACTGCTGATCTCGCGTGAAGCTCGCGTAGTAGTGATAGAACGCATCCGCGGCGGTCATCCCGCCCGAGCCCCAGCCACGCGCCATGTCGTCCTTGTATTCGGGCGAAATCTCGAACTGCCGATCCTGGGGCAGGCCGCGCCGGTAGGCGTTCTCCAGGATCTCCTCGCGATTGAGGTTCATTTGGGCGTGGACCACGTCGGAGGACGGCTTCGCCTTCAGGGCTTGCAGGTTGGCGTACATGTGGGCCGGCCGGTCGAACGGCGCGAAGTCGCCGACGATAATCGTCCTGGCGATCTCGGGCTCGTCCAACGCCAGCAGCAGGGCCGGCAGGGCGCCGATGTCTGTCGCGTAGATCGTCAGTTTCGAGCGATCGAGGCCGGCCTTGTCGATGTAGGCCTTCAGGACGCGGGCGTAGTCCTTGGGCGCATAGGTGAAGCGGTCGACCGGCGGCCGCGACGAGAGCCCGAAGCCCGGCCAGTCGAAGGCGTGGACCTCGAACTCGTCGCCCAAGGCCAGCGAGATATCCTTCCAGGCGTAGACGGTCTCGGGGAAGCCGTGCAGCAGGAGGACCGTCTGCTTGGCGGCCGGGTTGCGGACCACCAGGCGCCGCAGCGTGATGTCCGGATCGGCCGCGAGGTAGCTGATCTCCACCGCGGGCTTCGGCAGATCGGCGGCCCGGGCCGGCGCGGCGGCGGCGGCGGCGAGCGTGAGGGCGGCGGCGAGCCCGCCCACTTTCACTGGGTTCAACATCTCTCGCCTCCTCTCAGTGCTGGTGGGACGCGACGGGCGGGACGACGAAGGTCACCGTCTGGCCACTAAGGACCTTGTGGTCGGGCTGCGCCAGCTCCAGCAGGATCTTATGCGGCCCGGGGGGCAGGCCGACGACCACGACCGTCTGGTCGTCGCTGGCGTCGGCCCAGTGCCAGGGCAGGTCGTCGACGGTGACGTGCAGGTGGCCGGCGCGCGGCGAAACGTCGAGGGCGCCGGGGCCGAAGATCGGCAGGATGCGGAAGTTCTCGGTGCGGTAGGGGATCAGGACCGCGCCGGCGGCCAGCCGATGCGGGATCGGCGGTTCGACGATCAGCTTGGGCGGGGGCTCGTTCGCGACCGGCAGGAACGCCGACACGGCGGGCTGGGCTGACGCGGTCTGGGCCGCCGCGGCGGTGAGAAGAGCGCCGCCGACGAGGGCCGCGGCGAGGGTTTGGATGAGCTTGGTCATGAGGGTCTTCCTTGATGGGGTGTTGCGGGAGCCGGCGGCGCGCCGGTATCGGCGCGCGCCGCAGGGGCTCGGAGGGGCGGAGGCCTAGAGCGGCAGGGGCGCGCCGGACTGCTCGGCGGCGAGGTAGGCGGCGTACCAGTCCGGCCAGTTGGTGTCGTAGGCGCCGCCGTTGCGCGCCTCGTGCTCGCCGTGAGCCTTACCGGCGCGGCGCAGGGCCTCGGCCAGGTCCGCCGCGGAGCCGAAGCTGGTCAGGCCGCTGTCGATCCGGCCGGGGAGCCGCGTGGTGACTTCCTGCAGCAGCCAGCTGTTGCCGTCCGGGTCGCTGAAGGTGGCGAAGGAGGCGTAGCTGCGGCGATCCGGGTCGGGGCCGGTTTCGCGGGCGTCCGCGTCGAAGAGGCCGCCGCCGTTCCGAATGTGAAAGACCTCGCTGACGTTGACGTCCTTGGCGGCCAGCGCGGCGCGGGCCGCGACGATGTCGGTGACCGCGAGGAAGGTCCGTTGCGCCGAACCCGGCGCCGACGGCGAGGCGCCTGCCCCGAACAGGACCGAGGCGGCCGAGCCGGGGGGCGTGAAGTGGACGATGCGCGCATCGCCTTCCCCGCGGTCCACGTCCAGGCGCCAGCCCAGCCGCGTGTAGAAGTCGGCGGCGCGTTGGACGTCGGATACGGGCAGGACCAGGACTTCGAGCTTGGTGTCGAGGCCGGCCGCGAGCGGAGCGTCGGCGGCCGGGCGGTCGAGGATTTGGGTGGTGGTCATCTGGGTGTTCCCTTGGGTTTGCAATTTAAGTCGGTATCGATTGATTCGGTAGCGATGCAAATGAAGGAACGCGATCTACGAGTCAACCCCTTCCGATTTAATCGGTAGCGATTTATATAGGGGACAACGATCACGTATCCGCGAGACGCCCATGACCTCCGCCGCCCAAGCCGCAGCGACGCCCGCCGCCCAGACGCCGGGGCTCGACGACTTCCTGTGCTTCGCGGTCTATTCGGCCAATCTGGCCTTTGGCCGGGCGTACAAGCCGCTCATCGAGTCGCTGGGGCTGACGTCCTACACGCAGTTCATCGCCATCGTGGCGCTGTCCGAGGAGGACAACCAAAGCGTCGGCGCCCTGGGCGAGAAGCTGTTCCTGGAATCGAACACGCTGACGCCGATCCTCAAGAAGCTCGAGGCCCTGGGGTACGTCAGCCGCCGCCGTGATCCGGCGGACGAACGCCAGGTCATCGTCAGCCTCACGCCGGAGGGGCGGCGCGCGCGGGAGATGGCGCGCACGCCGCAGGCCAGCCTGCGGATCGACAGCGGCCTGGGCGACGACTTCCCGGTTGTTCAGAGACTGATGGTCAAGCTGCGGGACAACCTGCTCCGCGCCCTGCGGGGCCGGCAACGCGGCTAGCTTGTCGCAGCGCGCCCGCCCGCCCCTACCCTACCGGCGGCTCCAACCTCTCCGCCAAGTCGATGACCCGCGCCGCCAGGCCGCCCAGCAGCTGCGCCGGCAAGGCCTCCTTCAGCATCCAGTTCTCGTCGAACGCGCCGTGGGCGAACGGCACCAGCACCTGTTCCGTGGCCACCACCGTCTGGATGGTCCCCAGGATCTGGCGCATCTGGGTGATGCCGCGCAGGCCGCCGAACGGGCTGATCGAGGCCGCCATCAGCCCCGCCACCTTGCCGCGGAAGCCGCTCAGCGCCACCAGGGTCTCGCCGTCGGTCGGGCGCGACACCCAGTCGATGGCGTTCTTCAGCACCCCGCTGACCCCGCCGTTGTACTCCGGCGTGGCGATCAGGAACCCGTGGTGGCTGCGGAACAGCGCCTTCAGGTCGCGCGCCGCCTGCGGGAACGCCTCGGCCTCCAGGTCGCCGTCATAGATCGGCAGGGCGAAGTCCTTCAGCCGGATCGCCGTCACCTCCGCGCCGCGCTCGCGCGCCTCCCGCACCGCCAGGTCGAGCAGGGCCTGGTTCAGCGACCCCCGGCGGGTGCTGCCGGCAAAGGCGAGGAGCTTGACGGTCATCGGGGTCCTTGGAAGGTCTACACGGCGGAATCGGTCGGGGTGTCCTCGCCCACGTCGGCGGCCAGGTTGCGGCCCACCTGGGTCAGCGCCTTGCGCAGCACCGCCACCTCGGCCTTGCTCAGGCCGGCCAGGGCGATGTCGTTCACCTCGGCCACCGCGGGCAGCAGCACCGCCTCCAGGTCGCGGGCGGCGGGCGTCAGGAAGACGTGCACCTTGCGCCGGTCCTCCTCGCTCTTCTTGCGGGTGACGAATCCCGAGCGCTCCAGGCTCTTCAGGGCGATCACCGTGGTCGGCTCGCGCATCCCCACCCGGCGCGAAAGCTCGCGCTGGGTGATGCCGTCCTCGCGCCACAGCACGCGCAGGAACCGCCACTGGCCGCTGGAGACCCCGTGCGGCGCCGTCCGCACCTCCAGCGCGCGGGAAAACGACCGGAACGCGATGCGGGTCAGGTAGCCGATGCTGTTGGTGGGGTCGGCGTAGAGTTGTGTGTCGCTCATGCCCCGACCATTCCACCGCGGCCGTAGCGCCGCAATCGCGTCCCCGGAATTGGCTTTGTTGACAGCCCCGGGACGCCTACCTACGAAATAGATAGAATACTAATCTTTTGGAAGCCCTCGATGCTGTTTCCCGGCCTGCCGCTGCTCCCGACGACCATCGTGGGCAGCTATCCCCAGCCGGACTGGCTGATCGACCGGGAGGGCCTGAAGAGCCGCCTGCCCCCTCGGGTGCGGGCCCGGGAGCTGTGGCGGATCAAGGATCCGCGGGAGCTGGCCGACGCCCAGGAAGCCGCCACCCTGGTGGCGATCAGCGACCAGAAGCTGGCCGGGATCGACATCGTCGGCGACGGCGAGATGCGTCGCGAAAGCTATTCCAACCGCCTGGCCACGGCGCTGGGCGGCATCGAGACCGACCCCCCCGGCATGGCCATGGACCGCACCGGCGCCATGAACCCGGTCCCCCGCGTCGCCGGCCCGATTCGCCGCATCGGGCCCATCGAGGCCCAGGACGCCGCCTTCCTGAAGGCCCGCGCCGGCGGCCCGGTGAAGATCACCATCCCCGGCCCCTTCACCATGACTCAGCAGGCGCAGAACGATCACTACCCTGACGCCCGCAGCCTGGCCCTCGACTACGCCGACGCCGTCAACGCCGAGATGCGCGACCTGTTCGCCGCCGGCTGCGACATCGTCCAGCTGGACGAGCCCTATCTGCAGGCCAAGGCCGACGAGGCCCGCAGCTTCGCCATCGAGGCTATCAACCGCGCGGTGAAGGGCGTCGGCGGCGTCACCGCCCTGCACATCTGCTTCGGCTACGCCCACGTCCACCGGGGCGCCGCCAAGCCCGGCGGCTACGCCTTCCTGGAGGAGCTCGAAGCCTCCGACGTCGACATCATCTCCATCGAGGCCGCCCAGCCCAGACTCGACCCGTCGATCCTGCGCGAGCTGCCCGGTAAGCACATCATGTACGGCGTCATCGACCTCAACGACCCCAACGTCGAGACGCCCGAGACCGTCGCGGCCCGCATCCGCCAGGCTCTGCCCCACGTCGACGCCGAGCGCCTGATCATCGCCCCCGACTGCGGCATGAAATACCAGAGCCGCGAGGTCGCCTTCGGCAAGCTCAAGGCCATGGCCGACGGCGCCGCCATCGTGCGGCGGGAGCTGCAGGGCGGCTGAGAGGCCGCCGCCCGGTCAGTCCTTCACATATTTCAGGACATCCCCCGGCTGGCAGTCGAGGAACTCGCAGATCCGCTCCAGGGTGTCGAAGCGCACCCCCTTCACCTTGCCCTGCTTCAGCAGCGAGACGTTGGCCACGGTGATCCCGACGTACTCGGCCAGGTCCCGCGACTTCACCTTGCGCGTGGCCAGCATCACATCCAGCGTCACGACGATCGCCATCGTCAGACGAACTGCTCGTTCTCGCGCGCGATGCTGGACGCGCGCGCCATCGCCGAGGCGATCACCCACAGGATGGCCGCGCCCAGCAGGTTCAGCACCTGCGCCCCGCTGAGGTCCAGGCTCAGCTCCTTGTGCCCCGGCGGATTGGCGAAGCTGATCGCCACCGACAGCACCGGCACGCTGACCACGCTGGCGACCGCGGCCCAGAACATCGCGCCGGCGTAGCCCCGCAGGCCGCCCACCACGTCGGCCCCGAAGAAGTCGCCCCGCACGAACGCCGTCAGCGACCGCCGCGCCCGCAGCAGGCCGTAGCTGAGCAGCAGCGCCGGGACCAGGCAGATCGCCGCCCCCGTCACCCGCTGCCAGGTCCGCACGCCGCCGCCCATCTCCATGTCGGGCCGGATGTCCGGCGGGATCAGCCGTGCCAGCGCCAGCACTTCCCACGACCCGAAGGCCCACAGTGCCGCCACGCAGACCGGCACGCCGACCGCCGCCACCGCGCACCCGCCGGCGCAGAGCGCGCTGATCCGCTGTTCCCGGCTCACGCCGCCCGCTGCCGCTTCGATCATGACCCACCTCCCGTCGCCGCCCCGGCCCGATGACAATTATCGTCACGCAATAATAAATGCAAGTCAAACGACAAATTTGCATCCCGGTGACGCGGCCCGCGAAGCGCTCAGGGCGGAAATCCTCTAGCCAGGCTGACGTCCGGCAGCGCCGCTTCCGAGGACCCAATCGAGAGCCAAAGCCTCCTAATCGCAACGAACAAACCTTAACATATTCGAAGACAATTCTGCGCTTGCGAGAGTTTTCCTTAATATACAATCACGGCTATACGGCCACACTTGCGTCACCTTTGGACAACGCGTTGGCTACATCCTGCAAAGCACATCGATAAAAGGCGAATTCGGCACTCCTCAACTTCCAGAGGCGCAGACATGACCTTTCATTTCATTTTGGCCGCGGAGGCGGCGATCACCACGCTGTCGTTTTCGGGTCCGGCCTGAGGCAGCCCGCGCGTAGCGCCTGGATGGCGGGGATCGTCATGCATTTCACGCTGAGCGCAGTCGGCAGGGAGCTGACCGTCCCGATCGTCGCGGGGGTAGAGGGCAAGTTCGAGGACGCCGTGCGCATCGCGGAGGGAATCCTGGAGCGCGAGCCCGCCTGCGAGTCGGTCGAGATCTTCGCCGAAGGTCACTTCCTGCGCGACATCGCGCGGCGCCTGGATTGAGCAGGCGACGCCCCCGCCTTGCCAACCCCCACGCCCCCCGTGCAAATTCCCACGGCTCGACCGCCGCGCGCCGCCGCCGCCCAACCTCCAGCCGGACCCCCTTCCATGCCCAGGACCTTCGCCGCGCCCGCGGCCCTGCTCCTCGCCCTCGCTTTCGCCTCGCCCGCCGCCGCCCAGACCACCGAGGCGCTGCAGATGGCGATGCTGCGCAACGACCCCGCCGCCATCGACCTCGCCATCCGCGCCGGCGCCGACCCCAGCGCCGCGACCGAGAACGGCTCGCTGCTGGCCCAGGCGGCCATGTCCGGCCGCGCCCGGGCCGTGCGCGCCCTGCTGGCCCACGGGGCCGACCCCACGGCGCGCGGGCCCAACGGCGGCAATGCGCTGAACGCCGCCTTCTTCGCCATGAACGGCGCGGTGCTGCTGGCGCGCGACGAGACGCCCGACCCCGCCCGCCGCGCCGACGCCGTCGAGATCGTGCGGTTGATCGCCGCCCGCAAACAGGGCCTCGACGTCCCCGTGCGCATCGCCACCACCAACATGACGCCGCTGATGCAGGCCGCCCAGGCCGGCGCGCTCGACGTCGTGCAGATCCTCCTGGACGCCGGCGCCAACCCCAACGCCGTCAACGCCGGCGGCTACGCGGCGCTGGACTACGCCGTCGACCGCGCCCCCATCTGGACCACCTTCCCCGCCGCTCAGCGCGCCGAGATCGTCCGCGCCCTCCTGACCAAGGGCGCCCGCCGCGACCACACCGGCGCCGACAGGATCACCCCCCTGGCCCGCGCCCGCGCCACCGGCGACCCAGCCATCGTCGCCGCGGTCGAGGGACGCTGAGGCCCCTGCCCGCCGGCAAACCACGACCAATGGCGACTGAAACTGGAGCGCCCAGGTGACCTCCATGGCCTTCTGGATCGCGAGCGTCGCCGGCGTGGCGGTCTCTTATCTCCTGGGGTCCACGCCCACGGGCTATCTGGCGGGGAGACTGCTCAAGGGCGTCGATATCCGCGAGCATGGCTCCGGATCCACGGGCGCCACGAACGTGCTGCGCACCCTGGGGGCGTGGCCCGGCGCCGCGGTGCTTCTGATAGATGTCCTGAAGGGCGCTGCGGCGATCGTCTTCGCCCGCTGGTTCTGGACCTGGCTCCATGCCTTGCCGTCGGTCACGCCGCCCGCGGGGCTCGAGTTGCAGGCCTGGGCGCCCTGGGCGGTCTGCCTGGCCGGGCTTGCCGCCTTGCTGGGGCACAGCCGTTCGATCTGGCTGAATTTCTCAGGCGGCAAATCCGTCGCGGCCGGGCTGGGCGTGTTGCTGGCCATGTCCTGGCCCGTGGGTCTGGGGGCCTTGACGGTGTTTGGCCTGGCGCTCGCCATATCCCGGATCGTTTCCCTCAGCTCGATGCTGGCGGCCTTGACCGCGATGACGCTCATCTGCGTCCTGGAGCAACCGGCGCCCTACCGGTTGCTGGTGATCGCGGGCGGCGTCTATGTGCTCGTGCGCCACCGCGCCAACATTCAGCGCCTGTTGGCCGGGACCGAGCCCCGCCTGGGGCGGAGCAGCCCGGACTCCAAGGCGGGTTCGGAAGTCTAGCCCAGCCTCGACGACCTGGCCTCGCCGCCCCGGCGGCTCAGTGCCCGGCGTGGTCGGGCGACCCGTCGGACCACCGCTCCACCGGCACGAAGAAGACCGACAGGGGCTCGACGCTGCTCGCGCCGCCGAACATCGGAACGCCCGGGAGGTTCGCCCCCCACGCCTCGGGCGGGACCCGGGGCACGAAGAACATCAGGTGCGCGCGCCACGCGCCGCCCGCCTTGTCGCTGGCATACCCCTGCTTCGACATCATGTAACACATGGCCCCGGCCTCCGGCGGCCGGATCGCCCCGCTGTCCAGGGCGGCCTTCGTGCGGGACCGCATCTCGGCGACCGACGTCCCGGCCAGCACCCACGTCGTGCGCGTCAGGTAGGTCGGCAGCACCGAGCGCACCGACTCGGCGTTGAAGCAGATCGGCGAACGGATCTTCGGGTTCCAGAATTCGGCGTCGTCGAAGTCGTTGCCCCACGAGCGATGCACCATGCAGACGAATCCGTTCGAGCCCTTGACGGCGGTCTCGTAGCCGGCGTCGCCCAGCACCAGCACCTCGGCCTTGTCCGAGATGGACGCCGGCGCGGCGCTGCGCGCGAGCGCGATCTCGTCCGCACGGCTCGGGATCCGGTACGCGCCCGGCGCCGCCATCGTCGGATAGGGCGACGCCTTGGGCTGGGCCTGGGCGAGCCCGCCGGCGGCCATCAGGCCCAGGGCCACGCCCACGGCCGCGGCCCAACCCTGTGCGCGACGCGGCGCACGAGAACCGATTGTCTGCATGACGTTCAGGATCACCCCAGGATTTCAGAAGGTTGAGACGCCGCGCCGTCGAGGCGGCCCAGCCGGACGACGAGCTTGGCCATGGATCCGGTCCAGCCCTGCGTATGGCTCGCGAGCGACGCTTCGTTGCGAAGGTCGGCGTGGGTGAAGGTCAGCTCCGTGCCCCCGGCGATCGGCGCCAGGTCGCATTCGACCCGCGAGACGCGCCCCGCCTCCTCGGGCTCGCCGCCGAAGACCCAGCGCCAGGTCATGGCGATGCGACGCGGTGGGACGATCTCCAGGTATTCCCCCCGGACCTCGTGCTCCAGGCCGTCCCGCGTCCTGAAGCGGACGCGGAAGGCGCCGCCGACCTGGGGGTCCGTCTCGGCCAGCACCACCGGCAGGTCGTCGGGGCCCCACCACGCGGCGACGCCGTCGGCCGTCGTCAGCGCCTCGAAGACGATGGCGGGCCGCGCGCGAATGCGCCGGACCAGGGTCAGGCTGGTGGTCATGCCTCGTCGGCCCCCGCCTGCGCTTCCTGGGTCTGCGCTTCCTGGGCCTCGGCATAAGCCGCGAGGCGATCCAGCGCCGGCGACCAGAACCGTTCGTATCGGCTCAGCCAGTCGCGCGCCTCGCGAAGCGGGTCGGGCGAAAGGCGGACGGCGACCGTCCGTCCCTGCTTGGCGCGCGAGATCAGCCCGGCGTCGGACAGCACGTCGAGGTGCTTCATCACCGCCGGCAGCTTGATCGGGAACGGCGCGGCCAGCGCCGTGATCGAGAGACTCTCGGCCTCCTCCAGCCGCGCCAGGATCGCTCGCCGCGTGGGATCGCCCAGCGCGGCGAAGACCCGGTCCAGGTCCCGATGCTGATAGTTCACCATGTGGCAAACTGATAAGATAGACTGAGCCCCGTCAAGCGCCGGCGACGCAACGACCGTTGAGAGGCCCGGTCCGGGCGCCGCTGATCGCCGGGACGGCAGTCGGATCCGTCAGCCGCCCGATGCGGCGGTGAAGACCGCCAGCTGATCGGCGAAGGCGCGCCGGTAGGCGGGCCGCGCTTCGGCGCGGGCGATGTAGGCGGCGAGGTTCGGATACGCCTCCGTAATGCCCGACCCGCTCAACCTGAGCAGCACCGACACCATCAGGAGGTCACCGGCGCTGAACTCGCCGTCCAGCCAGTCGGCGTCGCCGAGGCGATCGGACAGTTCGCCCAGCCGCGTGCGGATGCGACCTTCGAGCATGGGCATGCGCTCCGCGTACCAGCTCTTGTCGCGCTCCAGGATCGTGGCCATCGAGCGCTCGACGATCGGCGGCTCCACCGTGTTGAGCGCGGCGAACATCCATGCGATCGCGCGGGCCCGGGCGTTCGCATCATCCGGCAGCAGGCCCGCATGGCGCTCCGCGATGTGGAACACGATGGCGCCCGACTCGAACAGGGCCAGATCGCCATCTTCGTAGGTGGGAATCTGCCCGAAGGGATGCCGCACCCGGTGCGCGGCTTCCTTCATTTCCCCGAACTCGAGGAGACGGACGTCGTAGGCCTGGCCGGCTTCTTCGAGCGCCCAGCGAACGCGCATGTCCCGCGCCAGTCCCCTGCCGCGATCGGGCGAGCGTTTGAAGGCGGTGATGGTGGGGCTCATAGGGACGCTCCCGCCGACGGCATGGCGCCGTTCGGCGTGACACGAGGAGTGGCGACCTTCGTCCGCATTGTCTCTCTCCGGCTTCTTCGCACCCCAAGGACGAACGACAGCCGGGCTTCACGACAAGCACGCGAGTTTTTCTCGCGGGGGCGCCCACAAGTCGGTCAAGGACGCGCGCCCGAGGCGGCGCGGTGCCGATGGCGCCCTCCCACCAACGCGATTGTCATGCCGCAGAAGAGCGCGGGGGCATCGCTGGCCCTGCGCCCGTTCGCGCGCGCCGGCGCACCGTCGCGCCGACCAGGCCGAAGCCCAGGATCATCATCGCCCAGGTCGACGGTTCGGGCGTCCCGCTGGGGACGGGCGGATCTGCCGTGGCGGTCAGGGTGTCGAAGCGCAGGTAGAGGTCGGCCGTCCGGGGAGGGCCGACCACGTAGCGGTCGGGACCGCCATCGGTGTTCTGGAGCGTGATCTGCAGGCGGGCGTAACTGTCTGCGCTCGCGCCGGCCCATGAAAACGGTTCCTCGAAGTCCAGGCTGTCGAAGGTCGTGGTCGGCAGCGACAGGCTGAACAACAGATCTCCGGAGAACTGCGTGAACGCTCCGCTCATCGAGGGCCGACTGCGGGTGGAGCGGAACGCGCCCGCGAGCCTGTCTTGCGTCGAGCCGTTGAATTTCTCCACGCCACTGGCGGCGCTGGTGTCGGCATAGCTTCCAAGCTCGTAGGTGACGCCGTTCAGCGTGAACGCCGCCGCGCCAGGGCTGCCAGCGTCGACCCCGTGGTAGACTCGTCCGTCGGCATAGTCGTCGCGCAAGCCGCGTGAGGGGTCGAACGTGATGGCCAGGCTGAAGGGTCGGCCCATCGCCGTCCCGAAAGCCTCGCCCGTGCCGAGGTTGACCCCATATGGCGCGCTGCCGAACGGCGCCTCGAGGCCAGGGTAGATGTAGCCGTTGTCCGATCCTGACGTGACCACGCCGGTCAGGTTGAAGTGCACGGCCGCTGTGGCCGGCGCGGCCGTCAGGAAGAGCGCCGCGGCGAGCGCGAGGTGGGCGGTACGCATGGAAACCCCTGAGTGACGTCGTTGCCCGCCATTCAAGCTTGAGGTTGGAATTCGTCAATTGGACCAGGGTCTTACGACTGGGCGCTAAAGTCATATGACCCATGGACTACCGGGGCCGTTGGGCCGCGTCGGATGCCAGGCCCACTCCTGGCCCGTTCGGGACAGTTCCAGCCGCGCGACCAGTTGGTGACGACGCCTGGCTGAACTAGCTTGTTCGCGGGCGAGAGAACTTTGGGGGACGGCCATCGTGGACGCGTGGAGAGCAGAGACCGACGGAACGTCGAGCCATTCGGCCGCGGCCTGCGCGATCGGGGCCATCATCCTTGGCTGCCTGGGTGGGGTTCCCGCGCAGGCGCAGGACATGAGCTGGGCCAAGGACGTGCGCGAGGACGGCTGGGGCGACGGCCGCGTGACGTCCGACGGGGACGTGATCATTTTCCGTCGCCCGGCGCCGAACGGACCCGAGGGCTACCCCCGCCTGCAACTGCGGTACGAATACCGGGACGGCGTAACGGTCGGCCCGAGGAGCTATCTGAGCCTGCTGGCCCTGGACGAATACGACTGCAAGGGCGGACGCCTGCGGAACCTGCGCATGGGAGCCTTCACGCGTCACAATGCGGAGGGTGACGCGCGTCAGGATCCTGACCCGGCGCCCACATGGAGCAAGCCCGCGCCCAACACCGTCGACGCCAAATCCCTGGCCGCAGCCTGCGGACAGAAATAGCCGGGCCTTCGTGCCGGAGCGCCGGGGTCAGAACATCGAGTTGGCGTTGGCCGCCTCGGACGGCACGCGCTGGAGCACGTCCCAGTGCTCGACGATCTTGCCGGCCTCGAACCGGAAGATGTCCATCCCGGCCCAGTCGGCGTCACCCGGCCATTCCTGCCGCGTGTGAAGGACGACGAAGTCACCTTCCGCCAGCACCCGCACGACGTGAACTCACGCGAAGTGGATTTTGAACACGCTGGCGTATCGTGAAGGCAACCGGGGCGGCGCGTCGATCTCCAGAGCCTCGCCGGTCTGTCGGAACGTCAGCTTTTCCGGATAGCCGAGCAGTCGCACGTCGCGGACGCGCCGCCGCTCGTTCGGATTGGATAGGGCGAGCGCTTCGATCCTCGTCCTGCCCCGGGGCTCGCCCAACGCGATAGCATAGAGCGCAGCGCCCTTGGTCGTGAAGCGGATGTCCTGCGCCGTATACGAGCCGGACTCGCTGAACGCGCCCGGCTTGGGCCTCGTTGGACCTTCGCCGAAGGTCCTCCAGGGGCGCGTGCCATGGATCGCTTCAGCGTTGATCTTCATCCAGCCGGCCAGACCGGCCAGCAGCTCCTCCGATTGCGGTGGAAGGCTGCCGTCTGGATACTGGACCACGTTGAGGAGCATGTTGCCGTTCTTGCTGACGATGTCGGCCAGCATGCCGATGACTTCCTTCGCCGACTTGAAGCCGTCGTGCTCGTTGTAGAACCAGTCGCTGTTGGACGTGTCGGTCTGCCAGGGCAGGGGATTGATGCCCTCGAGCACGCCGCGTTCGACGTCCTGCACCGCGGCCTTCCTGTGGAACTCGCCCGAGCCGAGATCCTTGTGGGTGTAGACGGCGTCCAGCTTCCCGCGACGAGCGATGCTGCTGTTGTAGAAGTGCGCCACCAGGCTCCGGCCGACCTCGCCGAACGGCAAGCCGCCGTCCGAATAGAGCAGGTCAGGCTGATAGGAATCGATCAGGTCGCGAATGCGCTCGAACCACCGGCGGTGGAACGCCGGGTTTGTCGTGTACCAAGTGCCCGGCTTGTTCAGGTACGGCTCGTCTCGGTTGTCGTGGTAGAGGTCCGCATAGCGCGGATCAGCGCCGTCGTAGCTGACCCCAAGCTTCGGCCAGAACTGGTCGTAGAGACGGTTCGGATGCCACCAGCAATAGCTGGCCCCCAGATGCTCCGAGACCCCAAAGCGCAGGCCGCGTCGCTGGGCCGCCGATTTCCAGGCGCCGACGATGTCGCGCTTTGGGCCCATCGCCGCTGCGTTCCAGCGATGATGCTTCGATTTCCACAGATCGAAGTTGTCGTGATGCACGCCCATCGAGACGAAGTACTTGGCGCCCGCCGCCGCGTACTTGCTCATCAGTGCGTCTGGATCGAAACGCTCAGCCTTCCAGAGCGCAATGATGTCCTTGTACCCGACTTCCGACGGATGGCCGTAGTTCTTGACGTGGTAGGCGTAGTGAGGGTGACCCGGCACGTAGAGAAAGCGCGCATACCAGTCGCCTTGGCGCGGAACGGCCTGCGGGCCCCAGTGGGACCAGATCCCGAACTTCGCATCGCGGAACCACTCGGGTGTGCGATAGGCCTCGAGCGACGAGACGCTCGAGTCGAACGGACCGCGCGCCAAGTCCGGCGCCGCGGGCCCGCCGGCCGAGGCGGAGTTTGGAGCCTGCGCGCGGGCGGCTTCCGTTGCCAAGGCGGCCGCGAACGGCGCCGCCAGGACGTGGCGTTTTGTAAGACCGACCATTCCTAACTCCGATGTGAAATGAGCCTCAGGCCGAAAGGTTGACTGGACGAGCGCGGCTTCGGGCGGAGGCCGACGGGCCGCGCACGAGCATGGGCGTCAGCCCGCTGGCGACTTGACCCTCCAATAGGTGGCGTATCGTTCGTGCGCGATCCGATGGTAGGGAATGAGCCGCACCGGCGTCTGCTCCGCCGACACGACCGTGAACTCGAGCGGCCGTTCGCCGGCGCGGATGCTGTGCGCCATGGCTTGCGGATCGCCAGCCAAGGTGGGGGGCGTGAACGGCGCGTCGTTATAGGCGCCGTAGAGGCGTTCGTTGACGACGACGTCCGAACCTGGAGCGAGCCCCTCGCGTCCGAGGGCGCCCGCGAGCACCAGGGGCCCATATGTGAACGCAACGATGTCGGGAGCGGCGGGCGCCCCCTCGACCGCCACCTCCATGACCAGCCGCAGCTCGACCTCGTCGCCGCTTCGCCATGTGCGGACCAGCTCGACATAGCTTCCGGGGTGGCTTGATCGCGCCGCCTCGGTTCCGTTGACGAGCACGGTCGCGGTCCGGCTCCACCGCGGATGGCGCAGCTTCAGCGCGAGCTCGGTCGGCCGCTGGAGCTTCCAGCGCAGCCTTGTGCTCGGCGCTTCCGGGAAGCTCGTGGTCTGCGTCAGCACCGCGCCCTTGTCCTTCCAGGTGACAGAGGACGGCGCAAACAGGTTCACATAAAGCGCCCGGTCGTCGTGAAAGTAGATCGAGTCCCTGTACTTGACGTGATTTTCCATGCCCGTTCCGGTGCAGCACCAGAACGAGTCCTCGGGCGTGTGGTAGAGCTTCATGTAGCCCGGCCTCGCGCCCTGGAAATAGGTCGTCATGCCGCTGTCCGGGTCCTGCGACGCGAGGATGCCGTTGTAGAGGGTGCGCTCGTAGTAGTCGGCGTATTCCACCCGCGGATCGTGCAGGAAGAGCGCCCGGCTGAGCTTGAGCATGTTGTGCTGGCAGCAGGTCTCGGACGCTTTGGCCGAGAAGACGTGCTTTTCGAACTCGGCCATCGGGAAGAAGTGCTCCCCGTCGCCGTGCCCGCCCGTCGCGAACGAGCGGGTCCGCGCGACGGTCCGCCAGAAGAAGACCGAGGCCTTCTCGTACGCAGCGTCGCCGGTGGCCTCGTAGACGCGCTGGAAGCCGACGATCTTCGGGACTTGCGTGTTGGCGTGAAGGCCGTCGAGGTGATCGCGGCCGTTCGCGAGGGGCTCCAGGATCGCCTTGTGCGAAAACCGCTTCGCCAACGTGAGGTAGTCGACCCTGCCGGTCATAAAATAGAGATCTGCGTAGACCTCGTTCATCCCGCCATGCTCGGTGGCTAGCATGGTTTCGAACTGCGCGTCGGACAGCGTCTGGGTGGCGGCCACGCCCCAATCCGCCAGCCGCAGCAACACCTCGCGCGCGGCGTCGTTTTCCGCGAGCAGTGCGGCGTCGCGAAGTCCCGCGTAGACCTTGTGCAGCGTGTACCAGGGAACGCCGGTGATCGCCTCGCCGCGCAGGTGCGCCGCAATCAGGCCCGGCCCCTTAGGAAAGGCGCAGACAAGCCCGGCGCCCGCCGCCTTCTGGCACGCCGACAACTCGGCGGCGATGTATTCGATCCGCCCGTTGAAGCGACGGTCGCCCGTCGAGCGATAGGCGAGCGCGCAGGCGGAAAGGTAGTGACCGAGCGTGTGGCCGTGGCAGTTGATGCTCTCCCAGGTCGGTTCGGATTCCCACCCGCCATAGACCGGCGCCTTGGGCGCCAGCCCGGCGTTCACCCGAAAATTGTGCAGCATCCGGTCGGGCTGGAGCTTGAGGAGGTACGCCTCCGTCATGCGCTGCGCGTGGAGGAAGGGCCCTTCCCCGAGCTCGACGTCGGCCATGTCGAACGCCCGCAGCCGCGCCGGCACGGCGGCTTGCGCAGCGCTCGGCCACGCCGCGGCTGCGAACGCCGGCGCCGCTCCTGGGAACGAACCGGCGACTAGCGCACTGGCGCCAGCGCTGGCCAGGAAACGCCGTCGCGAGTAGCGGGCGCAGCAAGGTGCTCCGTGATGGCCGACGCCGGCGAGGGGGGAGTTGTTGTCCTCTTTCATGGCGCAAACGAGACCGTAAGCGCCGCGCCGTCATAGCTGACTGCTTTCGTAACCGGCCCGAAAAGTCGCGCAGTCCCTTCCTTGTCCACGCCATCCCTCTCCCGTTCTGGGAAATGAGTATTTTGTCGGACAAATTGTTTCAAGCGGCAATCGTGGCTGTTCCCGAGCCGCCCGTGCGGGCGAGAACGAGGTGCGATGAGCATTCCGCAGCACGATGCACCAGGAGCTCGTGACGCTCCGCCCGGTCCTGAAGACCACCAACCGCAAAGGGTGGATCGCCGCGCTTGCGGACATGACGGGGCCGTACAAGGCCTCAGCACGACCTGCAAAAGCAGATCCTGCCGGGGTCCGCGGAGCGGACTTCGAGGACGACGAGGACGACGCCCCCGAGGTGGAGGCCTCCGCGCCCGAGCCCGCCGGTGGCTGGCGCAGTTCGGCCTGATCCCCTCCCGCTCGTCATGGCCGGGCTTGACGAGCCTACCCTCGGGCGGGTCGCGCAGCGACGCGACCCGGGGGGCCATCCATTCCAGTGCGTCGGGCCGCGTGGCCCAGGACCCGCCGTCGCGTGCATGGCCGGGTCAAGCCCGGCCATGACGAGGACTATTGGGCGTGCTGCCCCAGCCACTCGGCCAGCAGCCGGTTCACCGTCGCCGGCTTTTCCAGCGTCGGCAAATGCCCGCAGTCGGCGATCTCCTCGAAGCGGATGCCCGGGACGCCTTCCACGATCTCCTCCACATGCGCCTCGGTGGTGATCCCGTCCTGGGCGCCGCGGACCAGCAGGGTCGGGACGCCGATCGCTCCCAGCGACGGCCGACTGTCCGCCCGGCTCATGATGGCGCGCTGCTGGCGCAGGAAGGTCTCGGCGCCGGTATCGGCGGCCATGCGGCGCACGACGGCGAGCAGCGGTTCGTCCTCGCGCCGCGCCGGGTGGATCAGGATCGGGATGCGCTCCTCCACCACCTCGGCGAACCGGCCGCCCTCGACCAGGCGGATGTAGCCCAGCCGCCGCGCGGTCTGGGCGGGGCCGTCGTTGGGGGCCAGGGTGGCGATCAGCACCAGGCTGGTCACCCGCTCGGGCGCCTGGCGCAGCACCTCGAAGGCGGTGAAGCCGCCCATGGCGTGGGCCACCAGGTGGAAGTGCGGCGGCGCCTCGGCCAGCAGGCGCGCGGCCATGCCGGCGATGGTCTCGTCGCGGGTGTGGTCCGAGAAGCGCAAGTCGTAGTCGACCGAGAGCGCGGCGACCTGGGGCGCCCAGCATTCGTGGGTCAGGAGTTGGCCGGCGGCGAAGACCACGGCGGGGCGGTGCGGCGAGGCGGCGGGCATCAGACGACCTGGTTCTGGAGCGGCTCTCCGGCCTGCAGCCGGCGGATGTTCTCGAAGGCCGCCGCGAGGCTGCGGTCAAGCGTCTCCGGCGTCAGCCAGGCCTGGTGCGGGGCCAGGACCACATTGGGCAGGCCCAGTAGCGGATTGTCCGGGTCCACCGGCTCCTGGTCGAAGACGTCCAGGCCGGCGCCGCGCAGGTGGCCGGAGCACAGGGCGCTGACCAGGGCCGTCTCGTCCACGAGGCCGCCGCGGGCGGTGTTGATCAGGATCGCGCCCCGCTTCATCGAGGCCAGCGCGCGGGCGTCGATCATCCGCTGGGTCTCGGGCGTCAGGGGCAGGTGCAGCGAGACGATATCGGCCTGGCGCAGCAACTCGCCCAGCGGCAGGAACCGACCGGGCAGGCCGGGCTTGTCGCTGCGGGCGGTGTAGACGACCTTCGCGCCCAGGGCCGCCAGCGCTGCGCCCAGCCGCGAGGCCGAGCCGCCGTAGCCGACGAAGCCCACGGTGCGGCCGCAGAGCTCGCCCACGCCGTCGATCAGGTCCGGGTCGGGCGCCCAGCCCTGCCCCTGGCGGGTCAGCGGGTCGAGATAGGACAGCCGGCGCAGCACCGACAGCATCAGGGCCAGCGCCATCTCGGCCACGGCCTGGCTGTTGGTCCCCGGCATGTTGGAGACCGCGACGCCCGCGGCCTTGGCCGCCTCCAGGTCGATGGTGTTGACGCCCACGCCCAGCTTCTGGACCAGCCGCAGGTTCAGCGCCCCGCCGATCATCTGGGCGGTGACCGGCTTCAGGACATGCAGCAGCACCTCGGCGTCGGCGATCTCGCGGGCGAAGGTCGCGTCGTCGAACTCGTCGACCACCACGGCCTCGACCCCGGCGCGGCGCGCATGGGCGGCGAGCGCGGCGCGGAAGCCGTCGGACGCGCGATAGTGCAGGACGGCCTTCATTGCAGGCCCGCCGCGACGGAGGCCGCGAAGGCCGAGGGGCCGGCGAACACCGCGTCCGCGCCCATGGCCTCCTCGATGCGCAGGAGCTCGTTCCACTTCGCCATCCGCTCGGAGCGCGAGAAGCTGCCCACCTTGATCTGGCCGGCGTCCCAACCCGTGGCGAGGTGGGCGATGGAGACGTCCTCGGTTTCGCCCGAGCGGGCTGAGACGATGGCCGCCCAGCCCAGCGCCTTCGAGGCGTCCAGCGCCGCCTTGGCCCGGCTGACCGTGCCGGCTTGGTTCACCTTCACCAGCACCGCGTTGCCGGCGTTCGCCGCCGCGGCCCGGCGGACCCGCTCGGCGTTGGTCACCAGGATGTCGTCGCCGATCAGCTGCACCTTGTCGCCATACGCCCGCGTGGCCAGGGCGAAGCCGTCGAGGTCGTCCTGGCTGACCGGGTCCTCGATGGAGAGGATCGGGTACCGCCGCACCCAGTCGGCCACCCGCTCCACCATCGCCTCGGAGCCGTACTCCGCTCCGTCCAGGCCGAGGCGGTAGCGGCCGTCGCCGCCGTCCAGCTCGTTGGCCGCCACGTCGAGCGAGATGAACACGTCCTCGCCGGGCCGGTGGCCGGACATCTCTATGGAACGCACCAGGGCGCCAAGGGCATCCTCGTTGGAATCAAACATCGGCCACCAGCCCCCCTCGTCGGCGGCGCCGGCCAGCCTGCCGGTCTCCTCCATCAACCGGCCGGCGGCGCGGAAGACGTCGGCGGTGATCTCGAAGGCCTCGCGGATCGTGCCGGCGCGCGGCGCCATGATCATGAAATCCTGCACGTCGGTGCGCCGCCCGGCGTGCGCCCCGCCGCCGAAGATCTGGATCTCGGGAAGGGGCACCCGCACCTTCCGCCCTTGCGCCAGGTGCCGCCACAACGGCAGGCCCTCGGCGGCCGCCGTCGCGTGCAGGGCCGCCAGCGAGACGGCGACCGTGGCGTTGGCGCCCAGCCGCGCCAGGTTCGCCGTGCCGTCGGCCTGGACCATCGCCTCGTCCAGCCCGGCCTGGTCGGCGGCGTCGCGGCCTGCGAGCAGCCCGGCGATCTCGCCGTTCACCGCCGCGACCGCACGGTCCACGCCCATGCCGCCGAACCGCTCGCCGCCGTCGCGCAGGTCGATGGCCTCGTGGGCTCCGCGCGAGGCGCCGGCCGGAGCCATGGCGCAGCCCGTGGCCCCGCCCGCCAGCGTCACCTCGGCCTCCACGGTCGGCCGCCCGCGGCTGTCCCAGATCTGACGGCCCCGGACGGCCGTGATCGTCGTCTTCATCTTGCCCCCAAGGCTTCCTTCCAGACCGCGGCCAGGGCCGCCATGGCGGGCGAGCCCTCGCCCACCAGCCGACGCGCCACGTCGCGGACGAATCCCTTGTCCTCCGGCGTCTGCAGGTAGTCGGCGGGCGACTTGCCGTCCACGCGGGCGAGCAGGATCGCGGCGGTCAGCGGCGCAGCGCGCGAATCCAGGTCAGCCGGGCTCTCCCAGGCCACGCCCGGCAGGTAGCCGCGCTGCAGGGCATAGAAGGCGTCGAGGTAGGCGGCGGCGCGGGGCGGCTTCCACACCGTCTTCAGCAGCAGGTGCGCCGAGCAGAAGGCCAGGTCGAAGGCGGGGTCGCCGTACCAGGCGCACTCGGCGTCCAGCAGCACCGGGCCGGCCGGGCCGTGCAGGATGTTCTTCGGGCTGACGTCGCCGTGCACCAGGGTAAGCCGCGTCGCCGCCGTGCGGTTGGCCAGCGCGACCAGCCGCTCCGCCAGGTCGGGATGCACCTCGGCGCAGCGGCGCAGGAACGGCGAGAGGCGCAGTTCCTCGAACAGCGCCGTGGTCTGGAACCGGGCCGCGATCTCGGGCGATCCCGCCGCGCCGGCATGGATGGCCGAAAGCATCCGGCCCACCTGGCCCGCGAGGCCGACGTCCACCTTCCCGGCCGCCAGGTCGGACTTCCAGACGCTGTGCGTGACCGGATCGTAGAAGCTCATCACGAACAGGCTGGCCGCCTCGTCCTCGTAGAGCACCTCGGGCACGGCCTCGCCGGCGAAGCCCCGCGCCGTCTTCAGCCACTCCACCTCGTAGTGCGACCGCTCGACCGGCGCGCGCCAGTCGGCGGCCACCCGCAGCTTGGCCAGCGCCCGCTTCACGCACACCGGCCCGCCCGGCAGGTCCAGCCGGAACACGTCGCTGGAGACGCCCCCCGTCAGGGATTCCAGATGCGGCCGCGCGTCCGGCGGCAGGAATCCGCCGGCCTTCAGGGCCTCGACGATGTCGTCTTCCGGTGGCACGGTGGTGATAGTTAGAACTCTAAGCGATGCCAGTCCAGCGCCAGCCGGAAGCGTCAATTAAATTGACGCCAACCCGTGCCAGGCGTTTATTGTAGCGAACGACGATCGGGTCCGCGCCCGACAGGAGGAAGTTCATGGCCACCCCAACCAACCGCGAATTCGACATCCGCGGCGTCAACCACCTGGCCCTGGTTTGCAAGGACATGGCGCGGACGGTGGAGTTCTACCGCGACGTCCTGGGCATGCCCCTGATCAAGACGATCGACCTGCCGGGCGGCCGTGGCCAGCACTTCTTCTTCGACATCGGCAACGGCGACTCGCTGGCCTTCTTCTGGTTCCCGCAGGCGCATGAGGCGGTGCCCGGCGTCTCCGCCCCGGCGGCTCTCCCGACCCTGGGCGACTTCAGCTCGGCGCACGGCTCGATGAACCACATCGCCTTCAACGTGCCGGCCGAGAAGTTCGACGAGTACTACGAGCGCCTGAAGGCCAAGGGCGTCGAGGTCACCCAGATCCTGAACCACGACAACTCGCCGAACCAGGTGAGCGCCGAGGTCACCGACGACGTCTTCGTCCGCTCGGTCTACTTCTTCGATCCCGACGGGGTGTGCCTGGAGTTCGCCGCCTGGACGGCGACCTTCGACGAGAAGGACGTGGCCCACGAAGCCGCCCGCGCCGATGGCAGCCGCGCCGACGGCGTGGTGCTGAAGGCCGAGAAGCTGCTGGCCGAGAACGACGCCCGGGCCCTCGAAGCCGCGAAGTAACGCCTTCGCTTTCGCCTTCCGACGCCGCCCTTCAGGTCAGCGTACGGGAGGCGATTGACACAAACGCTTAGCAATCTAATTATAAATCGACGCCATCGAGGAAGGCGCGGATGCTGCGCTTCGTCGCCGGCGGCCGAACCCTTCAGACACTCGTTGAACGTCAAGTAAATTGACACTTCTGGCGTAGCGGCGCAGAAATTCCAGCAACGTTCGACCAACAGAACGCCGATATCGATCAAGAGGGGAAACGGCGATGATCGCCCGGGTGCTACTTTCCACGACGATGCTTGTGAGCCTGTACGCGGGCTCCGCCATGGCCGCAGAGGTCGATGATGCGCAGCCCACGCTGGGCGAGGTGGTCGTTACCGCCCAGAAGCGCGCCGAGAAGCTGCAGGACGTGCCGATCTCGATGGAGGTGGTGTCCGGCGAACGGCTCTCTGACTTCGCCACCAACGACTTCAAGCAGATGGTGAAGTTCACGCCGAACGTCTCGGTGGAGACCACCGCCGGCAACGACACCATCTACATCCGCGGCTTCGGCTCGCCGCCCGCGAACTTCTCGTTCGACCAGGCCGTCAGCCTCTACATGGACGGCGTCTATGCCGGCCGTAACCGCCAGGCCCAGGCCCCGTTCTTCGACCTGCAGCGGGTGGAAGTGCTGCGCGGCCCTCAGGGCGCGCTGTTCGGCAAGAACACCCCGGCGGGCGCGGTCAGCATCGTCTCCGCCGGCCCGACCTCGTCGTTCGAGGGCGCCGCCACCGCCCTCTACAACTTCAACCTCGAGGGCCCGGAAGTGTCGGGCTACGTCTCGGGCCCGCTCAGCGACACGGTGGGCGCGCGCCTGGCGGTGAAGCTGATCGACCAAGACGGCTACATCAAGAACCTGGCGACCGGCCACGACGACCCGGGCAACAAGATGGCCCTGGCCCGCCTGACCCTGCGCTTCGCCCCCAACGAGGACTTCGACTACACGCTGAAGGCGGAATACAGCGACCGGCAGGTGAAGGGCGGCCTCACGGTCTCCAGCCCGCTGACCACCGGCCAGAACCCGCATAAGACCCGCTATCTGGCGCAGTCGGCGCTCGGCCCCGAGGGCACCGAGGCCACCTCCTGGCTCGTCTCCGGCACCGGCAACCTGTCGATCGGCGATTTCACGGTGACCTCGGTGACCGGCTACTCGTTCTTCCGGTCGAACATCATCAACGGCTTCGACCAGACGATCCCGAGCGGCGGCGTCACGCCGAACAGCGTCTACAACAGCTACCCCGAGCACTTCCGCCAGTGGTCGCAGGAGATCCGCCTACTCTCGCCCACCGGCCAGAGGTTCGAATACGTCGTCGGCGCCTACTACGACACCGCGCTCTATCAGCTCACCCAGTTGGGCGGGTTCAACATCGCCTCGCTGAACTATTTCGGCCTGCTCAACACCGAGTTCCGCCAGCGCAGCCAGACCTATTCGGTCTTCGGCCAGGGCACGTTCCACGTGACCGACGCCCTGCGCGTCATGGGCAGCCTGCGCTACACCTCGACCGACAAGCGGGCCCACTTCTTCGGCCGGCTGCTGTACGGGCCGTTCGCGCTGCGGCCAGTGAACACGCGGGCCAACGGCGAGATCAACGGCGAGGACAACTGGGATCCGTCGGCCACGCTGCAGTACGACATCGCGCCGCAGATCATGGTCTACGCCACCTACGGGCGCGGCTCGAAGTCGGGCGGCTTCGTCTCGAACACCTACGGCACGACCAACGCGACCTTCGCCTACAAGCCCGAGAAGTCCGAGAACATCGAGGCGGGCGTCAAGTCGACACTGGCCGACGGCCGCCTCGTGCTGAACGTCTCGGTCTACGACACCAAGTTCAAGAACCTGCAGGTCTCGGTCTACAATCCGACGATCTCGGCCTACCAGACCGGCAACGCCGCCAGCGCCAGCTCGAAGGGGATCGAGGGTTCGGCCGCCTTCTATCCCGCCAAGGGCCTCGATTTCACGCTGGCCGCCGCCTACCAGGACGCCAAGTACGACAACTACCCGGGCGCCGCCTGCCTGGCGACGCAGCCGATCACGGAATGCAATCCGGCGGTTCCGGCCAGCATCGCGGCCAACAACATCAAGGGCGCGCCTCTGCCCTACACCTCGAAGTTCAGCTTCAGCGCCCAGGGCCACTACCGGCTGGAGTTCGCCAACGACACGGCGCTGGACACGACCGTCGCGGTGCATGGCCGGTCCAAGTACTTCGACAGCGACAACCAGAGCCCGCTGTTCGGCCGCCAGAAGGGCTACGCCAAGCTGGACGCCCGCGTTCAGTACGGCCCGTCCGACGAGCGCTGGCACGTGGCGGTCGTGGGCAAGAACCTGACCGACGAACTGACCACGGGCAGCGCCTTCAACCTGCCGGCTCCGATCACGGCCGCGCCGCGCGCGATCCTCTACCTCGAGGAGACCCGCAGCATCGCCGTCGAGGCGGGCCTGAAGTTCTAGCCTGAGGACCAGCGGCGGACGCCTCGCCCACGGGGTGTCCGCCGTTCTGGTCGCTTGAGGGGCGCCGCCCATGATCGACGTCCATTTCGTGCCGACGCCCAACGGGCACAAGGTCAGCATCATGCTGGAGGAGACCGGCCTCCCCTACCGGCTGATCCCGTACGACATGCTGAAGGGCGACCACCTCAACCCGGCGTACCGTCAGGTGAACCCAAACGGCCGGCTGCCGGCCATCATCGACCACGACCCCATCGGCGGCGGCGAGCCGTTCGCGGTGATGGAGTCGGGCGCGATCCTCCTCTACCTCTCCGAAAAGGCCGGCGGCGCCTTCGTGCCCGCCGATCCGCGCGGCCGCTCGCTCTGCCTGCAGTGGCTGATGTGGCAGATGTCGGGGCTGGGCCCCTCGCACGGCCAGGCGCACCACTTCATCCGCTACGCCCCCGAGGGCCAGGACTACGGCGTGGCCCGCTACTCGAACGAGGCGCGGCGCCTTCTTGCGGTCCTCGACCGGCGGCTGGCCCAGGCCGACTATCTGGCCGGCGACTACTCCGTGGCCGACATGGCCACCTGGCCCTGGGTGCGGGCGACGCGCGCCATCGCCATGAGCCTGGAGCCCTATCCCAACATCGGCCGCTGGTTCGTCGCGGTGGGCGAGCGGCCGGCGGTGATGCGCGGCACCGAGGTCAAGAACGCCCCCAACCTCTCCAGCCTGCGCCCGACGCTGACGCCCGAAGAGTGGTCCAACCTCTTCGGCGAGAACATGCTGAAGAGCTCGGAGGCGTGACGCGCCCTTCTCCACTCGCGGGAGATGGGTGGCTTCAGTCACCCGCCCTCGTCGTGCCCCCACTGGCGCACGATCGCGCCGTCGATGTGGCGCACGGCGACCCAGTCGCCGCCGGGCAGGCTGTCGTCCTCGACAAGGTCGATGACCGCTTCGGCGATGTCCTCGGGCATGCACATGGCGTTGTTGGCCAGGATCGGCGCCATCCAGGTCGCGTAGTCGCCGTCGGCGCCGGTCTTCCTCAGGATCGGAGTCTTGGTCAGGCCCGGCAGCACACCGCAGACTCGGACGTTCCAGCTCTCCTTCAGGCTCGCGCAGCTGCGGGTGAACATCATCACCCCGGCCTTGGTGGTCGCGTACATTACGTCCGAGAACCCCTTGCCCAGCGCCACGGTCGAGACCGTGTTGACAATCACCCCGCCGCCGCGCTCGCGCATGGCCTGGGCGGCGATCTGGGTCGCGGCGACCAGCGAGGTCAGGTTGACGTCGATGATCCACTGCAGCCGTGCGACCGGCGCCTCGGGGAACTGCGGCTCGCCCATCACCACGCCGGCGTTGTTGTAGAGCACGTCGTAGCCGCCGGCCTCGGCCAGCGCGTCCATCCAGGCTTGGACCGCCTTGAGGTCCGCGAGATCGACGATCCAGGATTTGGCCCCCGTCTGCAGGCCCAGCTCGTCGATCAGGCGGACTGTCTCGGCCATGCCCGCCTCGTCCACGTCGGCGATGTGGACGACGTTCGCCCGCTTCGCCGCGAAGGCCAGGGCGGCCGCCCGGCCGATGCCCGCGGCCGCCCCCGTCACGACACACGTCCTGCCCTCGATATCCATGGCGTCCGGCTCCCTATTTCTCGCGGCAGCCTAGCCCGGGGCGGACCAAAACGTAAACTTGATTGACACTACGGGACCCCGCCATAGGGTGGCCGCAAGGCGCGAAACGACGCCGTTGGGAGTGAGATGGACCACGCCGCGACCGCCGCCATCAGCCCGCCTGCCGCTTCCGCCGGACGGCCCGGACGGACGCTGGCGCTCCTGCTGCTCACCGCCGTGGGGACGGTCAATTTCGTCGACCGCCAGATCCTGTCGGTTCTGGCCGAGCCGATCCGCCAGGAGCTGCATCTCAGCGACACCCAGCTCGGCCTGCTGACCGGCCTGTCGTTCGCCCTGTTCTACGCCGTCATGGGCGTGCCGGCCGCCATGCTGGCCGACCGCGTGCATCGGGTGCGCCTCGTGGCGGCCGCCTGCCTGATCTGGAGCGGCTTCACCGGCTCCTGCGCGCTGGCGACGTCGTTCTGGCAGCTCGCCCTGGCGCGGTTCGGCGTGGGCATCGGCGAGGCCGGAGGGACGGCGCCGTCGCTGTCGGTCCTGGCCGACTACTATCCGCCCCATCGGCGGCCGGCGATCATCGGCCTCTTCACCTGCAACGGGCCGCTGGGCGTGTTCATCGGCGCCAGCCTGGGCGGCTGGGCGGCCGCGCAATGGGGATGGCGCGGCGCCTTCGTCATGGTGGCCGGCATCGGCGTGGTCGCTTCGCTGCTGCTGGCGCTGCTGGTCCGCGAGCCGGCGCGCGGCGCCCTGGATCCCGCCCCAGCCCGGCCGCAGGCGGCCATCCCGCTTGGCCCCACCGTGAAGCTCTTCCTCTCGCGCCGCACCCTGCGCCTGCTGCTGTTCGCCAGCGGCGTCTCGGCGTTCGTCAGCTACGGCATGCTGAACTGGATCCCGGCCTATCTGATGCGCGTGCAGCACATGCCGCTCAGCGAGATGGCCAAGTGGTTCGGCCCGGCCGCCGGTCTCTGCTTCGGCATCGGCATCTGGGGCGGCGGCGCCCTGGTGAACTGGGCCGGCAGGAAGAGCCTGAAGGCCTACGCCTGGGTGCCGGGGATCTCGATGCTGCTGACGGCGCCGACCCTGGCGCTGGCGGTGCTGGCGCCCGACTGGCAGACCTCGCTGGCGCTGATGACCGTACCGATGGTGCTCTGCACGATCTACGTCGCCCCGGCCCTGGCCCTGGTCCAGAACCTGTCGCCGGTGGCGGCGCGGGCGACCGTCACGGCCCTGATCCTGCTCGCCTTCAACATCGTCGGCCTCGGCGGCGGGCCGCTGGCCATCGGCATGCTCAGCGACGCGCTCACCGCCCGGCACGTCGCCGAGCCGCTGCGCGTGGCCCTGCTCTGGGTCGCGCCCGTCGCCGTCGTCGCCGCGCTCGGCTACTTCGCCGTCTCCCGCGTGGTGGGTCGCGACGCCGAGGCCGTTCTCGAGGAGGCCGCCCCGTGAAGGACCTGAAGGACAAGACCGCCTTCGTCACCGGAGGCGCCAGCGGCATCGGGCTCGAGACCGCCCGCGCGCTGGCGATGCGGGGCTCGCGCCTCATCCTGGCCGACATCGAGGGCGCGCGCGCCGAGGCGGCCGCAGCCGACCTCCGCGCCGAAGGCGCCGACGCCATCGGCCTGCTGCTCAACGTCGCCGAGGAGGCCGACTGGGCGCGCGCCGGCGAGGCGGCCGCGAAGTTCGGCGAGGTCCGGATCCTGTTCTCAAACGCCGGCGTCGGCGGCGGGTCGGGAAAGTTCGAGGCCTACGACCCCGAGGTCTGGCGCTGGGCCTACGCCGTCAACGCGCACGCCCACCTCTACGCCTGCCGCACCTTCCTGGGCGCCATGAAGGCCTCGGGCGAGCCGGCCCACCTGGCGATCACCGCCTCGATGGTGGCGATCGTACCGCCGCCGATCTCAGTGGCCTACATCTCGTCCAAGTTCGCGACGCTGGGCATCGCCATGGCGCTGCGCAACGAGCTGGCGGACACCCGGGTCGGCATCTCGGTGCTGTGCCCCGGCATGTCGGCCACAAACATCGTCGCCACCACCGCCAGGCTGCGCCCCGGCGCGGTCGAACAGGGCGCCGCGGCTCAGACGGCGCAGAACATGTCGGGCGTCCTGGCCTCCGGCATGTCGCCCGCGAAGATCGGCGAGCGGATGGCCTGCGCCATCGAGGCCGGCGAGTTCTTCGTCTTCACCCATCCCGAGTGGAAGCCGATGGCCGAGGCGGCCTTCGCCGAGATGCTGGCGGCGTTCGGCGAGTCCGCGGACCCCGCCTACGCCGGCGACGACATCGCGGGGCTGATCGCGGCCAATGGCGCGAGACGTATGAACGTGGCGGTGAGCGGATGATCGACCTGCACTTCGTCCCGACGCCCAACGGCCACAAGCTGTCGATCATGCTGCTGGAGACCGGGCTACCGCACCGGATCATCCGCTACAATCTGCTGGCGGGCGACCTGAAGACCCCGGAGTTCCGGGCCATCAGCCCGAACGGCAAGGCGCCGGCCATCGTCGACCACGACCCCATCGGCGGGGGTGCGCCCTACCCGATGTTCGAGACCGGCGCGATCCTGGTCTACCTGGCCGAGAAGACGGGCAGGTTCCTGCCCGCCGAGCCCCGCGCCCGCTACCGCGCCCACCAGTGGCTGATGTGGCAGATGGCGGGCCTCGGCCCCATGCACGGCCAGGCGCACCACTTCATCCGCTACGCACCCGACCCGCCGGCCTATGCGGTCAACCGCTACCTGACCGAAGCGAAGCGGTTGCTGTCGGTGATGGACGCCCGGCTGGCCGAGGCGCCCTACCTGGCCGGGGACGAGTACTCCATCGCCGACATCGCCTGCTGGTCGTGGATCCGCGCGGCGCGGGCCATCGACATCGACATCGCCGACTATCCCGCCCTCGCCGACTGGTTCGCGCGCGTGGGCGAGCGGCCGGCGGTGCGGGAAGGCGCCCATGTGCCGCCCGACAACCACCAGCTCCAGACCGGTTCGAAGAAGATGCCGGTCACGCCGGAACAGTGGGCGCAGCTTTTCCAGCACGACATGCAGGGCCGGCCGTACGCCGCGCCGCAGGCTTAGAGAGGAGAGACCGTCATGTCCGACGACGCCGCGATGCGGGCCCTGGCCAAGCGCTTCTTCGACTGTGTGGAGGCCGGCGACATCGAGGGCCTGGTGGCCTGCTACGCCCCCGACGCCGAGATCTGGCACAACACCGACGAGCAGATCCAGGGCCCGGACGACAACCGGAAGACCCTGGCCGGCATGGTCACCCGCATCCTCGACCGGGTGTACGACAACCGGCGCGTGGAGGTGTTCGCCGGCGGTTTCGTGCAGCAGCACGTGCTGCGCGGCACCCGCAAGCACGACGGCCAGCGCCTGGCGCTGCCGGCCTGCATCGTCTGCGCAGTGAAGGACGGCAAGATCACCCGGCTCGACGAGTATTTCGACTCCGCCCGCGTGGCCGAGTTCCGCAAGTTCGCCTGAGGAAGACCGACGCATGCCCGTCCTGAAGCAGATCCCGCGCTCCGAGGTCACCTCGGAGGTCGTCACCGCCTATTACGACCGCCTGTTCGGCCCGGACCGCGACCCGGTCAGCCAGCCCGGCACCGCCACCGGCACGCCCGGCGACTGGTGGACGGTGTTCGCCATCGCCCCCGATATCTTCAAGCACGCGGTCGACGGCTTCGCGGTCTACCGCCACCCGGACCGCAAGCTGGATCCGGTGCTGCGCGAGCTGGGCCAGACCCGCGCCGGCTGGGTGAAGGGCAGCCAGTTCGTGTTCTCCCAGCACTGCAAGTCGCTGCGCGGCCTGGGGGTCTCCGACGAGAAGATCGCCGCCATCCCGCATTGGACCGTCTCGGATGTCTTCGACGACCGCGAGCGCGCGGTGCTGGCCTATGCCGACTGCCTGACCGCCGGCGACGGGCGCACGCCGCTGGAGGTCTTCGACAAGCTCCGCACCTTCTGGGGCGACGAGGAGATCTTCGAGTTCACCTACATCACCACCCTCTACGCCATGCATGCGGTGATCACCCGGGCGCTGCGCATGGAGTACGACAACCGCGAGGAGCCGATCGTCGAGGTGGCGGCGCCCGAGGGCTTCAACGCGTCGGACTTCCTGAGCCCGAACCGGGCGCGGTAGGCACGGATCGGCGCGGACGCTAGGTTTCCCGTCCAATCCACGGGTGACCCGATGTCCGCCGACGCCGATCCCCTGCTCCACGTCGGCTTCGAGGCCGAGGTCATCGTCTGGCGCGGCCCCTCGCCGTACTTCTTCGCGCCCGTTCCAGCCGCCGACGCCGACGAGATCCGCCGGGTCGCGAAGGCGGCGAGCTACGGCTGGGGCGTGATCCCGGTCGAGGCGAGCCCCCGCGGCGTGGTCTTCACCACCTCGCTCTTTCCGCGCGACGGGAGCTACCTGCTGCCGCTGAAGGACACCGTGCGCCGCAAGGCCGACGTCACCGCCGGCGACCGGATCGCGGTCGAGATGACCGTCCGCTTCGGCCGGCGGTAGGTCGACCACTCACTCAAGTCATTGAAATTAAAAGCTCGTCATGGCCCGGCTTGTCCGGGCCATCCATGATCTCCGCTTTCAAGAACTCGCAGCGGCGTCGCCGCGGTCCTTCGTGCGCCATCCGGTGTTCATGGGTCGCCCGGACAAGCCGGGCGATGACGATCATTGGGGAGGAGATTGCGTCACCAAACCAGAGCCCCTCACATCTTCCAGATCAGCGTCACCCCATAGGTCCGCGGCGGCGAGTAGGGCACCAGGACCTGGCGGTAGGGCGCGAAGGCGGTGACGTAGGTGGCGACCAGTTCGTCGGTTAGGTTCTTGCCCCAGACCGCCACTTCCCAGCGCTTGTCGGGCGAGGTCACCGAGATCCGCCCGTCGACGTTGATATAGCCTTCCTGCTTCTGGGTCGGGATGTTGGAAGCTTCGAAGTACATCTTCGACTGATTCGTGTAGTCGACGCGGCCCAGCACGTTCCAACCCTCGACGTCGAAGGTGTACTGGGCGCCCAGGTGCACCTTGTCCTTCGGAGAGCGCGGCAGGTCGTTGCCGGTGAAGTTGGCGGTGGCGCCGTTGGCGAAGCTGGTGAATTCGGCGTGCAGGCGCGCGTAGCTGCCATCGAACTGCAGGCCGGCGATCGGCTGGACCGTGAACTCCAGCTCCGCGCCACGGATCTTGGCCGTGGCGGCGTTGCCCACCACCACGCAGCACAGCGGCACCAGCTGCGAGACCTGCAGGTCCTCGTAGTCGGTGCGGAAGATCGCGGCGTTCAGGCGCAGCCGGCCGTCCAGCCACTGGGTCTTGGCGCCGGTCTCGTAGCTCCAGGCGAATTCAGGGTCGTAAGGCGTCGACTGGCTGGCCGCCGTGCCGGCGATTCCCTGGAAGCCGCCGCTCTTGAAGCCGCGGGTGGCCGAGGCATAGACCAGCGCGTCCGGCGTCACCTGGTAGTCCAGGGCGAAGCGGGGCGTCAGCGCGTCCCAGCTCTTCCTGGCGCGCACGTCGTAGTCGGCGCCGAGCGGCGGCGGCTGGCCGGGGCCCGACACCTTGCGGCCGATGAAGTGGCCGCGCTTCCGCTCCCAGGTCTGACGCAGGCCGACCGTGGCGGTGAGCTGGTCGGTGATGGCGTAGCTGGCCTGGCCGAAGATCGCCCAGCTGCGGCCCTTCACCGCCTGCGGGAAGGTGGCGATCCCGGTCTGGGCGACGGCCGGGAAGTCCTGCCGCAGGTCCTCGATCCGGTTGTTGTCCTCGTTAAGGTAGTAGGCGCCCACCTGTCCCTTCAGCCGGCCGTCCATGGCGTCGAAGCTCAGCCGCACCTCCTGGCTGAACTGCTTGTTCTTCTCGTGGTCGGTCTGGGTGGACTCGATCTGCGCCGGCGGGTTCACCGGGTTGGAGAAGAAGACGGTGCGGAAGTTCAGCGTCGAGGCCCGGTACGCGGTGATGGACGTCAGGGTCCCGAACGGGGTCGTGTAGTTGATCTCGCCGCGATAGGTCTGCAGCCAGCGGCGCAGGTAACCGTCGATATAGGCGTTCACCACCCGCGGATCGGGATTGATCCCCACGCAGTGGATGCCGCCCTGGAAGCTGGCGTCGCAGATGTTGTGACGTGGATTGCCGCGCTGGTCCTGGTCGGTGAAGTCGGCGGCCAGCACGATGTCCAGGTCTTCGCTGGGCAGCAGGCGCAGGGCGACCGTGGCGGTCTTGAGGTCCTGGTCGTTGACGTCGTGGCGGGTGGTCTCGTTGAACTCGTAGCCGTCGCGCAGCTTGAGCGAGCCGCCCAGAGACAGGAACACCTTGTCCGAGATCGGCAGGTTGCCGCGCGCGTTGAGCTGGCGGCGGTCGTAGTTGCCGTACTGGCCCTCGATGCGCAGCGACGGCGTGGCCGACGGCTTCTTGCTCACGAACTGGATCAGGCCGCCGACCGTGTTCTTGCCGAACAGGGTGCCTTGCGGGCCGCGCAGCACCTCCACCCGCTCCAGGTCCAGGGCGTCGATGTCCGGCGTGCCGCCGCGGCCGGCGTAGACCCCGTCGACGAAGACCACCACCGAGGCGTCGCCGCCGGCGTTCTGGCTGATGCCGAAGGCGGAGCCGATGCCGCGGATGGCGAAGTTGGTCTGGATCGGGTCGACCGCGCCGGCGCTGAAACCGGGCGTGCGCAGCGCGATGTCCTGGATGGTCTCGATGGACTGGCGTTCGAGCGCCGCGCTGGAGAAGGCGCTGACCGCGATCGGCACCTGCTGGATGTTCTCCTCGACCCGTTGGGCCGTCACCACCAGCTCGGAGACCTCGGTCCCCTGAGCCTGGGCCGCGGCCGGGCTCGCCGCCACCAGGACCGCGCCGAACGCGATCCACGAAACCCCGTACGCCAGCGCCTTGGACATCGCGACCTCCCCTTGGACGGCCCCGTCTCTAGGCGAAGCCTTTAGGCAGACGCTACATCACATTGGATAGATTGCTAAGGATTTTAGGTTGCAATCGCCTCGGCGGCCACCACCGCCCGGGTGAACGGCTTCATGCCCCAGCTGGCCAGCGCCACCGACACGGGCATCGCCACGGCGGTCACCAGGGCGATGGCGTAGCGCAGCGCCGTGTCCTCGCCGAACACCCGGTCGGTGACCAGGGCCATGGCTGTGGGCCCGCAACCCAGGCCGATCAGGTTGGCCACCAGGAAGTAGAGCGCCACCATCCGCGCCCGCAGCCGGTTGGGCGTGATCATCTGCAGCGCCGCGCCCGCCACCCCGCCGTGGATCGTCCCCAGCAGCATGGTGAGGACCATCAGGGCCAGGGCGATCGCGGCCGTGGGCGCCAGCGCCATTCCGATCAGCAGCGGCAGCAGCGCCACGGCGTTCAGCCGGATCACCCGCAGGTGCCCGTCCTTGAAGCCGCGGCGGTACAGCCCATCGGCCATCCAGCCGCCCAGCATCAGGCCGCAGGCGCCGCAGAGCGCGGTCGCCCCGCCGAACCACAGGCCGGCCTCATGCACCGGCATGGCGTAGGTCCGGTGCAGGAACTGCGGGATCCAGGCCATGGCGCCGTACATCACCAGGGCGATCATCGACATGGCCCCGAAGTGGGCGGCGATGGCGGCGGGATGCTGCTTCAGGAAGGTGGTGAACTCGCCCCTCTCGACGCCGGCCTTCTGGCCCGTCCGCTGAGGCTCGCGCACCGTGAGCGCGATCAGCAACGCCACCAGCAGGCCCGGGAGGCCGATCACCACGAAGGCCAGCCGCCAGGGCTGCATCTCGCCCAGCAGCGGCATGATCAGCGCCGGCCCCTCGGTGACGAACCGCACCACCAGCGCGCCTGCGACCAGCGCGATGCCCGAGCCCAACGGCACGCCGATGGAATAGACCGCCATGGCCCGACCCAGCTTCTCGCGCGGAAAATAGTCGCCCAGCAGGGAATAGGCGGCCGGCGACAGCGTCGCCTCGCCCACGCCGACGCCGATGCGGGCCAGGAACAGCGACCCATAGCTGCGCGCCAGGCCGCAGACGGCGGTCATCACGCTCCAGGCGGCCACGCCCGCCACGATGATGCCGCGCCGGCTGCCCCGGTCGGCCAGCCAGCCCAGCGGGATGCCGAGCACGCTGTAGAAGATCGCGAAGGCGAACCCCATCAAGAGGCTCATCTGGGTGTCCGAGATCCCGAGGTCGGCCCGGATCGGCCCGACCAGCAGGCTGAGGATCATCCGGTCGATGAACGACAGGGTGTAGGCCAGCAGCAGCACCGCCACGACGTACCAGGCGTAGGCGCCGGACCTCGGCGCGTCCGGACTATTCAAGGCCGAAGATCCGGTAGCGGACGCCCGTGGCGGTGCGCTTGCCGAAGCCCACGGCCACCAGGGCGTTCAGCCAGCCGTAGTGTTCGTCGGCGGTCTCGAAGACGGGCTGGATGCGGAAGTAGTAGGCGTCCTCCGGCAGCGCCTCGACCTTGGCCGGGTCGCGGAAGTCCCCCAGCACCGCCTGCGGGATCACCAGCCGGCCGGAATAGCGGACCTCGATGATCGCCCCGTCGTGCGTCTTCCAGAGCGAGCGGACATCCACCAGGGTCAGGGCCGCGCCGTCCGGCCCCTGCCCCAGCTCGGACCAGTCGCCGCCGCCGGCCATGACCTCGCCCCGCACGCGTTCGCCCTCGACCCTGCCGCCGGCGATGTAGCTGACTCGGCGATTGCGCCAGGGCGACCGGCCCAGCGGGATCGGCGCGTCGTCCTCCAGCCGGATGTCGACCGTGCACAGCAGCCGGGCTTTCAGGGTCTCCGCCATCGCTTCCTCATTTTCCTTAGAACTCTACATATTTGAGTCCCCAGGGGAAGCACGCACCGAAGCGGGGTCGACGAGTCCTAGGCCTGGACGAGCTTCACCAGCGTCCCGCACAGCACCACCTGGCCATGCGCGTCCAGGTTCCCCCGCGCCTCGGCGCGGGCGTGGACGGCGGCGGGGTTGCGGACCTTCACGTCGAACGCCCGCAAGCCCTCGCCCCGGCCGTCGAAGGCCTGCACGAAGCGGATCTCGCCGCCGTCCAGGCCCAGGCTCAGCCCGTCGCCGCGGACGGGTAGCCCCAGCACCTCGCCCCAGCGCTTCGCCATGGCGGCCGGATCGTCGGCCTGCACCTCGGCGCCGACGATCCCGACCGAGGTCTCGGTGCGGACGTTCTTCTCCCAGTCGGGCCCACCCCACTGCCAGCGCTCCTTCGGGACCATGTGGTCGATGGAGACAATCGCGCCGCCGACGTCCTTGGGGTGCAGGTGGGTGAAGGCCACCCCGTCGCCGTCGAACTGGTCGGCGATGCGGACGCCCTTCTCGGCGACACGGGCCCGGGCGCCCTCCAGGTCGTCGGTCTGCAGGATCACCATGTAGCCGCCGTCGCCCTGGCGCTTGTCCAGCAGCCGGCCGGCAGTCGTGCCCTCCTGGGTCGGCGAGACCACCTCAAGGAAGGTGTCGCCCAGCGGCCAGACGGCGTTGTGCAGGCCGTACTTGCGCACGCCCGGGTCGGCATAGGCGGGACCCAGCCCCAGCACGTCGGCGATCTCGGCGCGGCACGCCTCCAGGTCCTGGCCCACCAGGGCGATCTGCCGAAGGCGCATCGTCTTCCTCCCGTTCTTGCTTGCGAGAACTAGAGGAGCCGCCCGGAAGGCGGTCAAGCGGCGGGCGTCAGCCGCTGTCCATGGGGCGGAATTGGTCCCTAGAACACCGACCAGCCCATCCGGGCCGCCAGCCGCTCCAGCGCCAAGGTCCCCACCTGGGAGTTGCCGACGTCGTTGAGGCCCGGCGACCACGCCGCCACCGCCGCCACGCCCGGCACCACGGTCAGGATGCCGCCGCCGACGCCGCTCTTGCCGGGCAGGCCCACCTGGAAGGCGAACTCGCCCGAGGCGTCGTAGTGACCGCAGGTCATCATGATGGCGTTGATCCGCCGGGCGTGCTCCGGGCTGATCACATGGTCGCCGGTCAGCGGGTCGACGCCCTCGTTGGCCAGGAACAGGCCCGCCCGTGCGAGCTGGCGGCAGGTGATCCGCAGAGAGCACTGGTGGAAATAGGTCTGCAGCACGTCCTCGACGGGGCTGTTCAGGTTGTCGAAGCCGCGCATGAAGTTTGCGAGGCTGTAGTTGCGGAAGCCGGTGGCCGCCTCGGAAGTCGCCACTTCCTTGTCCACGTCGATCGTCTCGTTGGCGGCCAGCCGGCGCAGGGTGTCGCGGATGTCGGCGATGGCCAGGTCCGGCGTGCGGCCGGCCAGCACGGCGTCGGTGACCACGATGGCGCCGGCGTTGATAAAGGGGTTCCGCGGCACGCCCTTCTCGGCCTCGAGCTGGACGATGGAGTTGAACCGCGACCCGGACGGTTCGCGCCCCACCCGCGCCCACAGCGTCTCGCCCATCCGCTCCAGCGCCATGGTCAGGGTGAAGACCTTGGAGATGCTCTGGATCGAGAACGGCATCCAGGAGTCGCCGAACTCGGCCATCTCGCCGTCGCAGGTGATGACCGCCAGGCCGAAGCGGTTGGCGTCCACCCGGGCCAGCGCGGGGATGTAGTCGGCGACCTTGCCCTCGCCCCGGTGCGCGTCGGCGACCTCCTTGCCCACCGTGGCGACGATCTGGGCCAGGGTCTCGGTCGACATGGGCGGAGGCCTCGCGGGCTAGAAGGCGGCTTTCAGACTGACGACGGCCCGGCTGCCGTAGATCTTGCCGAGGTCGTGCTCGTCGGTGTCGTGATAGCGCAGATCCAGGCTCAGGTGGTCGGTCAGCGCATAGCCCGCGCCGACATTCCAGGTGGTGTAGTCGCCGGACCCGGACACCTGCTGGCGGCCGAGCGCCGCGCTGAACGACAGCTTCTCGGTCGGCGAGAACGAGCCGTTGACCTCGTAATAGAGGGCATGGTCGACGCCCGCGTAGTAGTCGGGCGAATAGTAGGCTGCGGCGCCCACCGTGGCCGGGCCCAGCGGGATCGAGCCCGCCGCCTTGAACTCGAAATAGTCCAGGTCGGCGCCGGACGGCTGGTCGACGTAGCCGTAGTAGAGCACCCCCAGGTCCAGCGAGACCAAGCCCAGCGTCGGCTTGAAGCCGGCGTAGAGGTCGAACTCCGCGTCCGTGGAGTCGCCGAAGTCGACGTTCGATGCCCAGACGCCCGCATAGACCTGGCCGACCGCGACGTCGGCGCCACCGAACACCTGTGGGTCCTCGTCGGTCTGGCTGACACCCCGGAAGACATAGTCGCTGGCGACGCCGAGGTTGAAATCGAAACTGGGCGCGTCCTGGGCCGCGGCGGGCCCCGCGATGGCGAGGGCGGCGACGGCGAAGAGCGCGAGGCGGAGGGTCATGCCGAGTCCTTGGAAAACCGGGAGGCCTATCAGCACGCGATTCACTTAACGGGAGCTTGGCGTCAGGCCGGAAGCAGCATCTCGGTGAAGTCGCCGCGCATGCAGTGGTTCGAGCTCATCGAAGCGCCGTAGCCGCCGGCGTTCAGGAAGGCGATACGGTCGCCCTCGCGCAGTTCCGGCATCGGCTTGGCGTGCGCCCAGATATCCAGCGCCTCGTTGATGTTGCCGGCGATGGTGACGGGCTTCCACGACGCCGTGTCGAAGCTCCGCGGCGCGCAGGCTACCGGCTCGCACGGCAGGTCGTAGTAGGCGGGCTCCGGCGCCAGGTTGAAGCCGCCGTCGACGCTGACGAAGGTGACGTCCTTCTTGCGCTCCACGTCGGTGACCTGCAGCAGCAGCGCGCCAGCGTCCTTGACGATGTAGTCGCCGGGCTCGACGGCCACGGTCACGCCCCGGCCTGCGAACCGCCGGGCGAGGATCGCGGCCCAGCGCGACAGATCCAGCGGCGCGTCGGCCGCCCGGTGCGGCAGGCCCAGGCCGCCGCCCACGTTCACGGTCCGCACGTCCGGCAGGTCGTCCAGGAAGGCCAGGCCAGCGCCGACCGCGGCGTCCCAGGCGTCGAGCTCGCGGGTGAGATAACCGCAGCCCACGTGGAAATGCAGGCTGGTGATGGTCAGGTCGTGCGCACCCGCCGTGGCCAGCGCATCCGGCCATTGCTCGCGGTAGATCCCGAACTTGGTCACCGCGTCGCCGGCGTAGGTCAGCTTCTCGGCGCCGGCGTAGCCGGTCCCACGCTCCGGGTTCACCCGCACGCCGATGGCGCGACCGGGCGTCCGCTCGCCGATGCGGCGGATCATGCCGATGGAGTCGCAGTTGAGGGTCAGGTCCGGCTCGGCCAGCAGCCGGTCGAGGTCGTGGTTGGAGACGCCCGTGCCGGTGAAGCTGACGTCCGCCGCCGCGAAACCGCAAGCCAGGGCGCGGTGCATCTCCGCCGGCGAACAGACGTCGACGCCGCAACGGCCGGCCAGCGCCTGCAGCAGCGGCTCGAACCGGTTGGCCTTCATGGCGTAGTAGACCCGCGACGGAACCCCCGTCCCGGCCAGGGCGGCGTGAAGCCGGTCCAGGTTCGCGAGGATCCGGGCCTCGCTGTAGACGTGGCATGGCCCCTCGACGCCGGCCGCCAGGACCTCCAGGTCGCGTCCCGCCAGATGCAGCCGCCCGTCCCGGAACCCCAGATCCTCGCGGGCCCACCAGAACCCGGCGGCCGGGGCGGCGCTCATGGCTTCAGCGCGGCGAGGTAGGCGCGCCCTTCGGCGTTGGGCTCCTCGGTGCGGCCGGTGATCCACTGGCGGCAGGCCGCCGCGCCGCAATGGCAGGCGAACTGGCGGTAGAGCACGTCCTCGGTCTCGGCGTAGTCGATGGTCAGCAGGTCGCCGGCCCGGATATCGCGCAGCGCCACCAGCTCCGAGCGCCCCATGTCCAGCCGGCAGTCCGGCTCGCAGCTGTGCGACAGGAAGCCGATGATCTCGGTCTCGGCGATGTGCAGCCCCGGGCTGACCTGCAGGCTGTGCTGCAGGAGTTCATGCGTGATCACGCCGGTGAAGTGGTGGATCACCTGGTCCTTGCGGCGCGGGACCAGGGTGCGCACGCCGAGGCCGTATTCGGAGTCGGTGTCGCACACCTGGAGCGACCGGTCCGGCTGGGCGCCGACGGCCGGGGACGATTCGGGAGGGACTGTCATTTCGACCTAGGATGACTCGCCGGCGCTTTGTCGAGAAGGCGACGGTGACGCGTAGCTCTTGGAAAACTGCAAACGGTTATGGTTGCCGCGCCGCTCGTAGCCGACGCTGTCCATCAGCTTGCGGACCAGATGGATGCCCAGGCCGCCGATCTCCCGCTCCTCGATCCCCAGCGTCGTGTCGGGCGCGGCCGCGGCCAGCGGGTCGAAGGCCGCACCGTCGTCGGTGATGGCGACTGTCACCTGGTCGTCGGCCACGCGGGCGGTCACCTCGACGGCGGGCGCCGCGCCGCCATGGTTCAGGATGTTGCTCACCACCTCGTCGGCCGCGATCAGCACCGAGCTGGCGGCGGCGGCCGGCACGCCGCGGGCGGCCAGGGCGTCTTCCAGGGCGTCGAGCAGGGCGGAGAGGCCCGCGCCGCCATCCGGGAGCGAATAGGAGAAGTCGGCTTCCATATCGCTCGCCCGATCCGGGGCCTTGCGGTGACTCACGCTTGTCAGTCTAGTCGCCCGGCGAATTATCACAACGGCCGGCGGGATCGCGAGGCGCCCAAGATGCAGATCACCGAACAGACCCGCGGCGGCGCGCTCCTGATCACGGTTTCCGGCCGGCTGGACTCCGGGTCCGCCGGCGAGCTGGAGGCCGTGCTGCCCGCCCGCATGCAGACCACGGAGAAGGTCGCCCTGGACCTGGCCGACGTGCCCTACGTCAGCTCCGCCGGCCTGCGCGTGCTGTTGATGGGGGCCAAGGCCGCCCGCGCGAAGGGCCACAAGCTGGTGCTGGCGGGCCTGTCGCCCTCGGTGCGCGAGGTGTTCGACATCTCGGGTTTCACCGGCATCTTCACCATCGAGCCCGACGTGGACTCAGCCCTGGCCAACCTCGGCTGAGGCCGGCTGTACGACGGCCACCACGCCGCTCGGCCGCAGCAGGGTCGCCAGGTCGTCGATCGCCGCCTCCGGCGTGAGGCCCGCGGCCCGCGCGACGTAGGCCGCGGCGCGATCGGCATGGTCGCCGTCCAGCAGGGCCAGCGCCTGCGCCGGCGGCGGATTCCCGACGGACCACTCCACCCACGCGATCCGCTCGACGCCGAACGCCGCCTGCGCCTGGGCCGCCCGCGCCTCGACGGCGCCATCAAGCATGCGCCGCTCCAAGAAGCGGCGCGCGGCCAGGGCCTGGGCGTGCACGGCCGCCGGCGTGTCGCCGGCGCAGTCGCCGACGGCCAGCGCCCCCCGGTCGCCATCGACGCAGAGAGCGTAGAAGCCGCCCGCCGGCGCCGCGCCCGGCATCCGGACGGCGACGGACGCGCCGGCCACTGTCGTCGCAAGCGGCGGGAAGGCGGCTTCCCGATGGGCGGCGACGCTGACGGCCTCATTGCGCTCGCGGTCGCGGCGGGCCAGCTCGTGCCGGCCCCGCGCCAGCCGCCCGGCGACGCTGGTCTGCATCAGGCGCACGGCCAGGGCCAGGTCGCGCGTCTCCCGGATCGCGAAGCCCTCGATGTTCTCGGCTTCGGCGTCGGCGCGGATCGCCGCGATGGCGGCGCTGTTGCGGGCGAGCTCGCCCACGATGATGCGGGCGATCACCAGGGCCAGGACCAGGCCGATCACGCCGGCTGCCACGACCACGGCGGCGATCAGCCGCTGCAGCGTCTTCACCTCGGCGAACAGCGGCTCGGCGTCGATCTGGGCGATGACGAAGCCGCCGCCGGCGACCGGCGCCAGCCCGGTGGCCAGCCTCAGGCCGGACGCGTCGGCGCGGATCGGCGCGGCCATCGGCGCCCGCGGGGCCGCGAACTTGCCTCGCCAGAAGGTGGAGGGCCGACCGGCGATCTGCACCGGCTCGCCGCCGGGCGTCACGATGTAGAGGCCGCGCAGGCCCTCGACGCGGCCGACGGCGTCGCGCAGGCTCGCGGCGCGGACGGGGTCCGACAACGCGCGCGCCAGGTCGTCCGAGGCGTCCGCGAAGGCGGCGGTCGTCACCGCGGCGGCGATGGCCTGGTTGGCCAGGCCCCGCTCGGCCTCCGCCCGTTCCCACACATAGAGCAGCGCCCCGTTCACGCCCGCCAGCAGCAGGAACAGCGGCGCGATCAGCAGCAGGAAGGTGCGACGGATGCTCATGCCGGCCCCGCCAGGTCGCGCAGCCCCACCACGAATTCGGGGCACTCGCGGGCGATGGTGAACACATGCGGCTTGGCGATGATCAGCGCCTCCAGGCCCTCCGGCCCCGCCACGTAGTCGGCGCGCGCCGCCAGGCCGAACAGCAGCCCCGGCGCGTCGAACACCACCGGCGCTGGCGCGCCGTCCGTCGTCGCGCCGCCCGAAGTCACCACGAACAGCGCCTCCGCCACCGCGCCTTGTGGGATCACGACCTTCCCGGGCGCGAAGCTCCGCGGCCGGGCGTGGCGGCCGATCAGCAGCAGTTCGCCGTCTTCCAGCCGCTGGAACGGCCCGACGGCGCGCAGGGCGAACAGGCGCTGGACGATCTCGGCGCCGATCACGCGGCGGCCTCCCGCACGTCGCCGTGCATGGCGACGACCAGCTCGCGCCAGCCCGCCGCCAACGTCGGGTCGGCGGCGAAGCGATCGGCCAGCAGTCCCATGGCGCGATGCTCCAACCGGGCGTCCAGCCCGTCGTCCTTCGGCGTCCAGACCACCGGCACGGCGGCGTCGTCGACGAGGATCACCGGCGCGGCCGGCGGCAGGGCGGCTTCCAGCAGGCCGGCGTTGCGGGTGCGGTCCAGGGACAAGGTGTCGCCCCACGCCTGCCGCATGGCGGCGACCAGGTGGGTGGCCAGGTCGGCCAGCGCCTCGCGCAGGCGCGACACCTCGCGCGGGCCCCTGAGCTTGGCGGGCGGGGCGCGGTCGCCCGCGGCGATCCGCAGGGCGTCGGCCTTCAGCCCCTCGATGGGCAGGGCCACCCAGCGAACGATCAGGAAAGTCACCAGGGCCGAGGCGACCAGCGAGGCCACGCCGATCAGGGCGCTGGCGAACAGCGCGTTCTGGGTCGCCACCTCGATCACCGAGATGTTCACGTCGGCGCCGGCGGTGGCGGAGATCCGCCCGTCCCGCGCCCAGATCGGCGCGGCGGCGGTCTTCAGCAGGCCCCACTGCTCCTGGAACTCGATGGGCGAGACATAGATCGTCCCGTCGGTCGTGGTCCGCCGCAGGCCGGTCCGGGTCTCGGCGGTCAGCTCGTCCTCCGAGCCGATGGGCGAATGCTCGTCGCCCTCCGTGGCGTCCAGGACGTAGATCACGTCCTTCAGCCCGCCCAGCACCTGGGAATAGAGGTAGGTCAGCCCCAGTTCCCGGCGGATGCGACGCATCGGCTCGACGTTTCGCTTGTACTGCGGCATCGCCTCGACGTTCTCGGCCGGCGCGCGGACCTGGGCGGCGCGGATCAGGAAGTCGTGGTCGGCCGGGTCGATCAGGGCGCCGGTGAGCGCGCTGGTGGTGACCAGCTTGCGCGAGAACCCGTCCAGGATGGTGTCGTAAAGGCGGTTGTAGACCAGCGCGCCCAGGGCCACGGCCAGCACCAGGATCACCGGCGTGATGGTCCGCCACAGCAGGGTTTTGATCGGCGTCCCGTCAGGCGGCATAGGACCGGTCGTCCCTGGCCTTGAGCATCGTGAGCGCCAGGTCGGCGTAGCGGGCGGCCACCTCGTCGACGTCGGCGCGGGTGATCCAGAACGAGCGCCCCTGCAGCGGTAGTTCGACGGGCCGGCGCGCGGCGGGCTCGACCGTCGCCCGTTCGGCCAGCGCCACCTGGGCGTCGATCGAACAGAAGGCGAAGCCGGGCACGGCGCGGACGGCCTGCACCAGGTCGACCACCGTCGGCCGGTCGGCGGCTTCCAGACCGAGCAGGGTCGCGAAGCTGTCGCGGAAGATCGGGGCGAGGCCGGGCTTCAGGCCGGGCCGAAGCGCAGCGGCCAGCTCGGCCTCGGGCAGGGCTTCGCGGAGCGCCTGGGCCGCAGCGGCGGCCTCGAAGCCATGGCCGCTTTCGACGGCCAGCTTCAGCAGCGGAACCAGGTCGCCCGTGTCAGCCGCGGCCGCCGCGCCCTTGCGGTTGATCAGCGGTTCCAGCTGGCGCCAGGTGGCGTGGTCGACGCCGCTGGCGATGGCCTCCACGGCGTTGGCGCGCACCTTGGGGTTCGCGGAATGCAGCGACACGATCAGGAGGTCGAAGTCGGGCAGCAGGCCGGCCAGCGCCAGCAGCTCCAGGGTGAAGTCCACCGACTCGCCGATGCGCTGGCGGTAGGCGTCGGCCAGGAGCTTCAGGGCCGGCGAGCGCCCGCCTTCGGCCGCGAACCGCTCCGCGACGCCGAGGCGGCGGCCGGTCTCGTCCAGCTCCTCCAGCACCAGCCGGTCCAGCTGCGAGACGAACTGGGCATGCGACAGGGTGCTGAGCGCGCGGGCCGCCACGGCGCGGGCGCGATAGGGCGTCTGGTAGTTCCCCAACACCTGCATCAGCCGCGGGATCGCCGCCTCGCCGAGGCCCGCCAGCATGGTCTCGGTCGCCCGCAGCTCGCGGGGGCTGAGCCGCGCGGCGGCCGCCAGGATCTGTGGGATCGCCTCCACGTCGCCGATGGCGCCCAGCAGATCCAGGATGGTCGCGCGGCTGGCGCGGTCCATCACGGGCAGGTTGTCGACCAGCGGGCCCACCAGGCCCAGGTCGCCCGGGCCGACCACACTGGCCAGGGCCTGCAGCGCATACGTGCGCACCGACGGCGAGGGATCGGAGAGCTTGGCGGCGAAGGCTTCGGTGGCCTCCGATGCTTCGGCCTCCAGTCCGTCGGGGGCGGCGGAGCGGCCGCCGCGGCGGTGCAGCAGCGCGCGGGCCGCCTGGGCCACGCCGGAATCGGCCCCGGCCGCCTTCGCCCGCAGGACCGCCGCGGCGGCCTCGTCGAACTGTGGGGCGTGCAGGTCGGGGTCGCCGAAATTCAGCCAGCCGCGGCGCATGTTGGCCTCCATGGCCGCCGGATAGTAGTGGCGAAGGGCGACCACCACGGCGATCAGGGTCGCGCCCAGCAGCACGCCGATCCCGGACAACTCGCGCATGTCGGAATTCTTCGCCGCCAGCAGCAGGAAGCCGCCCGCCAGCAGGCTGGCCAGCGGTTCGCACAGCCCCTCGACCACCGTGCGGAACGGCCGCTTCACCTGCGACGGCGTCGCGTTGAAGAGCAGGTTCTGGTTGTTGTATTCGATGGACGTGAGCACGCCGTGATAGGCGAAGAACGCCGCCAGCGCCGCCATCGCGCCCCCGGCCAGGAAGAAGTAGGCGAACACCGCGAAATAGGTCAGCGGCAGCACCAGGGCCACGTTGCGCACCCCGATCCGCGTCACCAGCCGGTTGAACACGAACAGGCAGACGACGAGGTTGAAAATGCTGGCCCCGGCGTAGAGCCGGCCGAACAGCGCCGCCAGATCGGCCTCGCTGCGGCCCGCCTGCAGGACGGTCGAGTACTGGTACTCCGCCAGGTTGGTCATCAGGAGGGTGACGAACAGCGTCAGCACCAGGGTCACGGCATAGGGCGAGGTGCGGAAGGCGCGGGCCACCTGACCCAGCTGACTCAGCACGCCGGCGTTCTCGCCGTCCAGGTCGGTGTCGCTGTCGGCGATCCGCTGCCAGCGCCGGCGCAGCAGCAAGGCGACCGGCGCCGTGGCCAGGGCCACCGCGGCCCAGACCAGCAGGAAGGCATGCATCGGCAGGACGGCGGCGAACAGGCTGACGATCAGCGCCCCGATCGTCGTGCCGAGCGCGCAGAAGGCCGAGAACAGCGGGAACAGCCGCTTGGCGTCCTGGATGTCGAAATAGGCGTCGGTGAAGTTCCAGAACAGCGAGTAGAGCGCGATGTACCACATGGCGAGGTACAGCTTCAGGACGTAGTACAGCCCGGTCTGGAACGGCTCGGGCAGGCCCAGCTGGATCAGGCCCCACAGGATCGCCCCGCCGCCGATCAGGGCCGCCAAGGTCACGTCAACCACATGGTCGATGGAGAAGCGGACCAGCAGCACCGAGAAGATCGCGGTGTAGACCAGCATCACCGCCGGGGTCAGCAGGAAGATCACCGGCAGCTTGTCCGGCCCCACGTGGCTCAGGAAGGCCGCGTCGCCGGCCGCGAAGCCGATCCCCATGCCGGTCTGCAGCAGCAGGCCGAACAGGCCGAACTGCAGGAGCTTCGGCCACTCGCCGCGCTCGACCCGGAACAGGCTATTCAACAGGACCTGCACGCTCTCCCCCGCCGCGGCCGCGCCGCATGCACCGCGTTAACGACCGTCCGCTAATTTTCTATAGACTAGCTTCGAATTCCCGAACGCCCGCCGATAGGTCCGCCCGCGCGATGAATGAGCCCGCCGCAGAACTGGTCGCGCGCCGCCGTCGGTTCGGGCTGAAGACCCAGCTCCTGCTGCTGCTGTTCACGCTCAGCCTGGTCTCGGCCACCGCCTATTCCGTGGTGCTGTACAACATCGACCGCCACGAGATCATGGAGGGCATCGACGGGCGGCTGCGGACCGCCGTGCTGGCCGTCAACGAGATCGTGCCGGACGAGTACCACGCCCGGATCGTCGGGCCGGAGTCGATCCCGAAGGCCGAGTACGACCTCCTCCAGTATCGGCTCTCGCGCTTCGCCGCCCGCTCGGACCTCGTCTACGTCTACACCTACATGCGGTTCGGCAATGAGATCCGCACGGTCTCGACCAGCGCCACGCCGCGCGAGATCGAGAAGCGCACCCAGACCCCCTTCTTCGCCCTGTACGACACCGCCCCCCAGGCGCTGCACCGGGCGTTCGACGACGGCCAGATGCGGTTCGACGAGTACAGCGACAGCTTCGGCCGCTTCCGCTCGATCTACCTGCCCGTCCGCGGCGTGGACGAGCGCACCTATGTGGTCGGCGCCGACGTGGACCTGGCTATGGTGCAGCGGCGGCTGATCCGGGCGCTGCAGATGTCCGTCAGCGTCGGCGCGGCGATGTTCGCGCTCTCCATGGCGCTGGGCTGGCTGCTGGTGGACCGGATCGTCGGCCCGCTGATCCGGCTCACCGAGTTCACCCGCAACATGGGCCAGCGCAACTTCCAGCCCGACGAGCGCGAGCTTGCCGCCATGAACGCCATCAGCCGCCGCCGGCCCGACGAGGTGGGCAGCCTGGCCGAGGCCATGACCGCCATGATCGCCAGGCTCCAGCGCTACCTGCTGGAGATGCAGCAGGCCACCGCCGCCCGCGAGCGGGTCGAAGGCGAGCTCTCGGCCGCGCGCGACATCCAGGTGGGCATGCTGCCGCGCACCTTCCCGCCGTTCCCGCAGCGCCACGACGTGGACGTCTTCGCGCTGCTGGAGTCGGCCAAGCACGTCGGCGGCGACCTCTACGACTACGCCCTGATCGACGAGCACCGGCTGTTCTTCGTGGTCGGCGACGTCTCGGGCAAGGGCGTCCCGGCCGCCCTGTTCATGGCCATGACCACGACGCTGTTCAAAGCCACGGCGCTGACCGCCCAGTCGACCGGCGAGATCATGGCGCGGGTGAACACCGAGCTCTCGCGCGACAACGCCCAGGAGATGTTCGTCACCGCCTTCAGCGGCATCCTCGACCTGCGCACGGGCCTGGTGGAGTACAGCGACGGCGGCCACGAAGCGCCGTTCGTGCGCCGGGCGGATGGGTCGGTCGAGCGGCTCCCGAAGCTGAAGGGCATGGCGCTGGGCGTGATCGGCGACGTGCCGTTCGCCACCGCCCACTTCCAGCTCGCCCCAGGCGACGCCCTTGTGCTGTTCACCGACGGCGTGTCGGAGGCCGCCAACGCCGACGACGACCTCTTCACCACCGCCCGCATCGAGACCGCCCTGGCCACCGCCCGCGCCGAGACCACCGCCCGCCATCTGGCCGAGGGCCTGGCGGCCGACGTCCGCGTCTTCGTCGGCGCCACGCCCCAGTCGGACGACATCGCGATCCTGGTGGTGCGGTACGAGGGGACGGGGGCGTAGGACCCCTGCTCATCTGTTGCCGCCCAACCAAACCTGTCATCCCGGACGGCCGCAGGCCGATCCGGGACCCAGGGGGTTCTGCAGTGCGCGCGATCCTGGGTCGCGGCTCTCCGCTTCGCTGCGGCCGGGATGACAGACCGTTGTTGCGGGGAGCCCCTACCCCAACCTCACCGGCCCCCGCTCCCGGCCGTGCATCTTCTTCAGGTAGTGGCGCATGTCGTCGATGGTCCGCTGCAGGTCGGCGGTGGAGGCCGGCGGCGTCTTCGCGGCCAGGGCCATCATCGGGTCCTGCTCGAGCTCCCAGGGCAGGAAGGCGAACGGCTCGTCGGCCGGCAGCATCCAGACGATCGGATAGGGTCGGCCGAACATCACCCCCTTCAGCGGCTCCTTGCCCATCAGGTAGAGCGCGGCCCGGTCGGCGTTCCGCGCCCCCAGCACCGCCTCCAGCACGTCCAGCGAGATGACCAGGCTGCCCGGCCGGGCGAACTTGCTGATCCGGAAACCCAGGTCGATGTCGGGGCCGATGAAGTCGAGGTGCGCGCCGGTCCCGCTGCTGAGTTCGGGGATCTCGATCTCGATGTTCTGGCCGTCGAACCCCGCCAGCCAGGCGGTCCCCTTGAGGCGCAGCGGCAGCTCCTGGAAGTGCCGCTCCTCGTAGAGCTGCATGGTCCGCAGCAGCGCCAGCAGCGTCGAGGTCAGCTCCTCGGCGCTGGAGGGCCTGGCGACGAACACGACCTCATCGCCCATCACCTTCCACACGTCGATGGCGGGCGTGGCGTCGTCCTCGAGGAATTCCAGCCCGATCTGGCCGGCCGCCATCAGCGGGAAGCTGGTGAAGAAGGTCCGGAAGATGTCGAGCCAGCCGTCCGAGCCCTGGCCGGTGAACCGGGCCTTGAACTCGGTCGAACCCACCATGTCGACCGACAGGAACAGGCGAAGCATGGATCCCCCAGAACAGCGCAGGCCCAGGCATATTAGACAGATCGGAATCCGGCCATAGCCGCGACGCCGGGTGACCGGCCGGACAGCTATGGTACGGTCCGGCAAGGGAGCGTCCATGAAGAGTCCGGATCAAGGAACAGCCGGTGGCCTCTGACACCACCATGGCGGCGCCCAGGGGGCGCAGCGCGGCGACGCCGGATCGGCTGTCGAAGTGGCTGGCCGACTATCGCCCCCTGCCCGGCGTGCCCGACGAACTGTTCGACGCGGCCGGCAAGCCCAGGGACCACTGGCTGGGCTTCCTGCGCGAGTTCGCCGGCTACCCCGACGCCGATTCCGAGGGCCGCTTCGGCATGGCCGCCCGGCACATCCGCGACTCGGGCGCCTCGTACCGCATCTATGGCGAGGAGACGGAGCGCAGCTGGCCGCTGGACCCGCTACCGCTGATCATTCCCCAGGCCGAGTGGGACCAGATCGCCGCCGGCGTCACCCAGCGCGCCGAGCTGATGGAGGCGATCCTCCGCGACCTCTACGGCCAGGGCCGGCTGGTCGGCGACGGGGTGCTGCCCGCCGCCGTGGTCACCGGCAGCCCGGACTATCTGCGCGCCATGCGCGGCGTGGCCCCGCCCGCCGGCCGCTACCTGCAGATCTACGCCGCCGACCTGGGCCGGGGGCCGGATGGCCGCTGGTGGGTGCTGGACGACCGGGCCCAGGCGCCGTCCGGCGCCGGCTATGCGCTGGAGAACCGCCTCGTCGTCTCCAGGGCCTATCCCAACCTCTACAACACCCTGAACGTCCACCGCCTGGCGCCCTTCTTCGACGCCCTGCGGCGCGGCATGGCCGCCACGGCCGACCGCAGCGAGCCACGGATCTGCCTGCTGACCCCCGGCCCGTTCAGCCAGACCTATTTCGAACAGGCCCACCTGGCCCGCTACCTGGGCTTCCTGCTGGTGGAGGGCGACGACCTGGTGGCCCGCGATGGCAAGGTCTGGGTGCGCACCATTGCCGGCCTGAAGCGCGCCGACGTGATCCTGCGCCGGGTCGACGCCGACTTCCTGGATCCGCTGGAGCTGAACGCCGCCTCCCGCCTGGGCACGCCCGGCATGCTGGAGGCGATCCGGGCCGGCGGCGTCACGGTCCTGAACATGCCAGGCTCGGGCCTGGTGGAATCCCGCGCCTTGATGAGCTTCATGCCCGGCCTCTGCGAGCGCCTTCTGGGCGAACCGCTGAAGCTGCCGAACATCGCCACCTGGTGGTGCGGTCAGGCGAAGGAGCAGGCGCTGGTCGAGAGCCGGCTGGACCAGCTGGCCATCGCCCCGGCGTTCCAGAACGCCGGCCTGTTCAACGGCCCGCGGCTGCCGGCCGAACTGTCGTCCGAGGACAGGGCCCTGCTGCGCCAGCGGATGTCCGAGCGGCCCGGCGACTTCGTCGGCCAGGAGGTCGCCCAGCTCTCGACCATGCCCGTCCTGCGTGACGGCCAGCTACAGCCCGCCCCCTTCACCCTGCGGGTGTTCGCGGCCATGACGCCCGAGGGCGTCCGCATCATGCCCGGCGGCTTCTGCCGCACCTCGGACCGGCCGGACGCCCGCGTGATCTCCATGGGCGAAGGCGCGCGCACCGCCGACGTCTGGGTCGTCGATGACAAGCCGGTGGAGCGCCTGACCCTGATCGCCAGCGGCGACGACGTGAAGGTGCGCCGCATCCTGGGCCATCTGCCCAGCCGCGCCGCCGACAACCTGTTCTGGCTGGGCCGCTACATCGAGCGCACCGAGGCGACGCTGCGGCTGGTCCGCGCCCTGTGCTCCAGCCTGATGGACTCAGAGTCGTCGCTGCACGGCCGCGGCCAGACCTTCGAGTCCCTGCGCGCCGTGCTGATCGACTGGGGCGCGCTGGACGGCGAGACCCGGCCCGCCCGAGCCCTCGATTCGGCCCGCGACGCCCTGCACGACCCCAACGCCTGGGGCTCGGTGACCTATCTGGTCCGCTCGGCCAAGCGCACCGCCTCGGGGATGCGCGAGCGGCTGTCGGCGGACTTCTGGGGCCTGCTGGTCGACCTGGAGGCCGACCTGGCCGGCGGCGCCGACGACGTCCACTCCGAGGCCCAGGCGCTGGAGCAGGTGGAGAACGCGCTGCGCCACATCGCCGGGCTCGCCGGCCTCACCCAGGAGAACATGAACCGCGTCGCCGGATGGCGCTTCCTGGACATGGGCCGCCGCATCGAGCGCGGCGCCAACACCTGCCAGCTCGCGCGCACGCTCGCCCACGACGCCGCCACCATCGACGACCTGGACCTCCTGCTGGACCTCAACGACAGCCAGATCACCTACCGCGCCCGCTACCTGGTGGGCCTGGCGCTGACCGCGGTTCGCGATCTGGTGATGCTGGACCCCTACAACACCCGCTCGGTCGCCTTCCAGGTGGCGGCGCTGAAGGACCACCTGACCGTCCTGCCGACCCTGCAGGAGGACGGCATCCTGGAAGAGCCGTCGAAGATCCTGCTGCCCCTGGCCGCCGAGCTGGAGACCCAGGACGCCGCCACCCTGCACGCCGACAAGGTGCTGGCCTATGAGCGCGCCATCATGCGGCTGTCGAACGCGGTCGCGGACCGCTTCTTCCTGCAGGGGGCCAACGCCGTGCCGACGGTGAAGCTGGTGGGGCTGGCGTGAAGTACCGGCTGCGGCACCGGACGACCTACAGCTACCAGGAAGCCGTCAGTTTCGCCCGCTGCGTCCTGCGCCTGACGCCCCGCTCTTCGACCACACAGACGGTGCTGGAGAGCGCCATCACCGTGACCCCCGAGCCCTCGGCGCGCCTGGAGCGCCTGGGCCCGTTCGGCGCGGAGATCCTCACCGTCACCGTCGACAAGCCGCACCGGGCGCTGGTCATCGAGGCCAATTCCCGCATCGACGTCCACGTGCCCCCGGCCGGCGATCCCGAGGCCAGCCAGCCGTGGGAGGCGATCCGCGGCCGGGCGCTGAACACCACCGATCTCAGCACCGACGGCCCCGCCTCATACCTCTTCCCGACGCTGCGGACGCCCATCGTGCCGGCGATCACCGACTATGCGCGGGCCAGCTTCCCCGTCGGGCGCCCGATCATCGCCGCGGTCTCCGAGCTCAACAGCCGGATCCACCGCGAGTTCAAGTACGACCCCGGCGCCACCGAGGTCTCGACCCCCGTCGCCCAGGCGTTCGAGG
>Ga0209257_1000639_pt1 | contig 56006 bp, 79 predicted proteins | sample AraplaCvi_mCL_r2_FD_184277 | JGI IMG/M metagenome (GOLD analysis project Ga0209257, IMG submission 184277) | Arabidopsis root microbial communities from North Carolina, USA - plate scrape MF_Cvi_mCL_r2 (SPAdes) (version 2) | ecosystem: Host-associated > Plants > Roots > Endosphere | place: USA...
CTGCACCACCAGCGGGTTCTCGCAGTAGCGACGCGTGGTGAACTGCACCACATTGTCGGTCAGGCGCAGGTTGGCAAACGCATGGCCAACCGGCAGCTCCACCAGCCCCACCTGCGCCGCATCCGCCGACAGCCGCGCCACGTAACGCAGCACCGCACCGCGGGCACGCGCCTGCTCCAGCCGTTCGGCGAACACGCTGTCCACCGATGCCAGCCCACTCATGAAGTCGTCCACGCTGGCCTGGCGCAGGGCTTCGGGCACCAGGCTTTCCACGCTGACCTGCTCCAGGCTGAGTTCACGGCCAGCCTCACGCGCGAGGATGACCAGCTTGCGCGCCACATCCACGCCGGACAGATCGTCGCGCGGGTCCGGTTCGGTGTAGCCCATGCCGCGCGCCTGCGCGACCAGCTCGGAAAACGGCACCTGGCCGTCGTACTTGTTGAACAGCCAGGCCAGCGTGCCGGAGAAGATGCCATCGACAGCCAGCACTTCATCACCGGTATCGACCAGGTCGCGCAACGTGGTGATCACCGGCAGCCCCGCGCCGACCGTCGCTTCGTAGCGGAACCGCGCGCCGGTGGCAGCGGCCGCCTCGCGGATGGCGTGGTAGCGCTGCAACGGACCGGCGCCGGCCTGCTTGTTGGGAGTGACCACATGGATGCCGGCCGCCAGCCAGCCGGCATAGCGGTCGGCGACATCGGCACTGCCGCTGCAGTCGACGATCAGGGCGTGCGGCAGGTGCGCCGACAGCAGGTGCTCGGTGAACTGGTCCAGGTCTGTCGCCTGGGCCTGCCCGGCGAGCGCAGCGCGCCAGTCGCCCTTCACGCCCCGCGCATCCAGGTGCATGCGGCTGCGCGATGCCACCGCACGCACGCGAAGGTCCACGTTGGCGCGCGTCAGCAGGGTGGGCTGCGCGACCAGCAACTGGTCAAGCAACGCCGCGCCCACGTTGCCAGGGCCAATCACGCCGACCGAGAAGGTCTGCGGCGACAGCCAGAACCCGGCGTGCGCCGCGCGCAGCGCCTTGGTCGCGTGGCGGCTGTCCACCGCCACCGAGATGTTGCGTTCAGAGGAACCCTGCGCGATGGCGAGGATGTTCACCTGCGCACGTCCCAGCGATTCGAACAGGCGCGCGGCCACGCCTGGCTGCCCGGCCATGCCATCGCCCACCGCCGCCAGCACGCTGACATTGTCGGTGAGCTGCACGCGCTGCACCTGGCCCAGGCTGAGTTCGTGCGCGAACGCCTGCAGCAGCGCATCGCGCGCTCGCTGCGCTTCAGCCTGGCGCACCACGCAGCAGATGGAATGTTCCGACGAGCCCTGCGAAATCATCACCACCGACACGTGCGCGTTGCGCAGCGCGGCAAACACGCGCTCGGCCGTGCCGGGCACGCCGATCAGGCCGGTGCCTTCCAGGTTCAGCAGCGCCAGCTCCGGGCTCAGGGTGAGGCCCTTGATCGGGCCGGAACTGGTGCGTTCGGCGGTGATCCGGGTACCGGGATGGTCCGGATGGAAGGTATTGCGGATGATGATCGGCAGGCCGCGCTCGATGGCGGGTGACATGGTCTGCGGGTGCACCACCTTGGCCCCGAAATAGGCGAGTTCGCAAGCCTCATCGTAGCTCAGCGCTTCCAGCTGCACGGCTTCGGGAACCACCCGCGGGTCGGCCGAAAGCACGCCGTCTACATCGGTCCAGATATGCAGCTCATCGGCGTTGAACAGCGCGGCAAAGATCGCACCGGAGTAGTCACTACCGTTGCGCCCCAGGGTGGTCACCCGGTCGCGGCGGTCGCGGGCCACGAACCCGGTGGCCACCACGCGCGCCGCCGGATGCGCGTCACGCCACACCGCCAGGCGCTGTGCGCTCTGCACCCAGTCCACGTCCACGCCGAGTTCGCCACGGTCCACCACCAGCACCTCGCGCGCATCCAGCACCGCGCAGTCCTCGCCGATGCTGCGCAGGTAGTGGCCCAGCAGATGCGCCGAATACACCTCACCCAGGCCCTGCACGCGGTCGAGTACCTCGCTGGGCAGCTCACCGATCACCGCCAGCGCGCCCAGCACCTCGGCCAGGTGGTCGAAGCGCGCATCCAGCCATTCCACCGTGTCGCCTGCATGCTCGCCCAGCAGCGCAACGGCGGCACCGCGATGGCGGGCGCGCAGTGCATGCCAGTCGTCGCGCCACTGCGGCGCGTTGTCGGAAGCGGCACCGGCCAGCGCGATCAGCGCGTCGGTCACGCCCTTCATCGCCGATACCACGGTGACCTGCACCGCTTCGTCTCGGGCCAGCAGCAGCTGGGCCACGTGGCGGTAGCGGTCGGCGTCGGCCACGGAGGTGCCGCCGAACTTGTGCACGACCGTCGAGGTGGCCGCGCGCAGCGGCGCGGAGGAGGCAGGCGATGCAGCGGCATCGGGTGAAGCGGCGACAGAAGACATGCTGACCTCGATTCGAGGCCCCGCGTCATTCAGGCTGAAGGAGATCCCCCGCAACCTGATCTGGTGCGGGGCCGTTGTTTTCGGAAATTACGCGAAGACGACGGGCCGCACCAGGCGAGTGGTGACGGTGGTAATGGTGGTGGTACCGGTAGCCAGGGCAACGCTGCGCATGCCGCCGGTGAGGGCGGTGGAGCGAAGCGTGGCGGTGGCGGCGGCAAGGACCATGGACCAAGAAAACTACGCCGACCGTGTGCTTGTCAAGTGTTGCGCCGCAAAAACTCAAACGCGACGAACAGCAGGCATCGTCGGCCAAAAAGTTGCGAATGTGACCATCCAGGCCGCGCAACGGAATCAGCCGGCGTGCTCGGCCACCGCGCGGGGCGGCCGGTGTGCATGCGCGCACAACAGCACCCCGGAGACCAGGCAGACAATCGCCAGTGACTCCATCAAGGTCGGCCAGCGCCGCTGCCAGCCGAATCCATACAGCAGCGCGAACAGGGTCTCGAACACGATCATCTGCCCGGTCAGGGTCAGCGGCAGGTTGCGGCTGGCCCGGTTCCAACAGGCGTTGCCGAACACAGAGGCAACCACGGCCACGCCCGCGCTGATGACCCAGAACCACATCCAGTCGACTGGCGCGTGCGAGGGGCCTGGGACGACAAACGCGCTGGGCACCAGCAACAGCGCCAGCGCACCGGTGGCCACGCCGGTCAACAAGGACCAGTCGTGGCCGGAAATGTCCGGGCGCCGTGCCAGCCAGCGGCTGTTGCCGATGGAGTACAGCGCCCACGAAAGCAGCGCACCAAACGCGCACAGCAGGCCCAGCAGGCGCTGGCTGGCCGAGCCCTGCGCATGCTCGGACTGCAGCGCTTCATATCCCACCATTGCCACGCCGAGCAGGCACAGCGCCAACGCCGGTGCCAACTGGCGCAGCGGCACCGCGCCCTGCTCGCGCACGCCAACCAGCGTCACCACCACCGGAATCAGCCCCACGATCAGCGAGGCGGCCGCGCCACCAGCCCACTGCACGGCGCGCGCCAGCAACACGAAGTACACCAGGTTGCCGGCAAGGCTCAGCCACAGCAGACCGCGCCACTCGGCCATGCCGATGCGCTGGCGCAGCTCCCGCCAGCGCGGCGCCAGCAGCACCACGGCGATCAGGCCGTAGACCAGGTAGCGACCGGCAGAGAGTTGCACGGCACTGAAGTGGCTGAGCACCGCCGGGGCCAGGAACACCACGCCCCATAGCGCACCCGCGGCAATGCCATTGGCGATACCCACGCCCATCGAACGATTCATCAACACCTGCGCGCATGCAGCATAAAGACGCGGCAGTGTAAGCGCGTGCAGGCGCGCGTTATTGACCCAGGCTACTACACGGGCCGGTGGCGACGACGATACTCGGCCGGCGTCATCCCCCACTCCCTGCGCAGGGCGCGGGTCAGCGCGCTCTGCTCGGAATAGCCGGCGTGCTGGGCGATGTCGGCGATGGCGTTGTCGCTGTCGGCCAGGCGTGCGCGTGCCCAACGCAGGCGGCTGGCGCTGAGCCATGCCTGGGGGCTGAGTGCGAATGCCTCCCGGAACAAAGCATGCAGCCGGCTGGCGCTGACCCCCACCGCTGCCGCCATGCGTTCGACCGGCCAGGCCTCCCCGGGCGATCGCTCCACCCGCGCGCACACCGCCTGCAGCCGAGTGGCACTGCCGGACAGCGAAAACGCCTGCAACAGCGTGGGCAGTTCCCGTTGCACCGTAGCGGCATCCATCTGCGACCGGGCCGTTGCGCCGACGCGCTGCGCCATGGCCCGGACCGGTGCCGGCAACGCCAGCACCGGCTGCCGCCTGAGCCGGTCCAGCGTGTCGTCGTCGAACAACGCAGCGGGGCAATCCACGATCAGGAAGCGGTCATCCTCGCCCGCCGCCTGCGCATGGCCGGCCATGGGTGCCACGAACGCGCCCTGCAGCCGGTCCAACCGCGCGCCCCGCCCTTCCAGTTCGAACGCCAATTCGCCCCGCAACGGCACCACCCACTGCGCGAACGCATGCTGGTCCACGTTCGACGAAGTTCCGTAGCGACGAATGTTGAAGGCAGGTGAAGACATCACAGAATGACCCGATCGGACCGTAGCGAGTCTGCGCGCGGTTGCCAAAAGCTGCAACGCGTCACGGCAAGGGCCGGTGGGAGGGGTGGTATAACGGCATGGCAGGTTCGCGCAATGCCGTCGCCCAGTACAGGGAGTACTCGATGCCGTTCATCACCTTAAGCCAGGCCCCGCACCTGTTGCCCGATGTCGCGCGTTGGTACTTCGACACCTGGGGGCATCGAACGCCCGGGGCGACCCTGGAAGACGAACAGCAGCGCCTTGAAGTGTTCCTGCACGACAACGAGCTGCCCATGCTGCTGATTGCGATGCAGGATGACGTGCCGGTGGCCGCTGCGCAGCTGAAGTTCCACGAGCGCACCGAACGGCCCGAGCGCCTGCACTGGCTGGGCGGCGTGTTCGTACACGAAGCGCATCGCGGACAGGACCTGGCCGCACGGCTGATAGAAACACTGATGGCGCGCGCGAAAGGCTACGGCGTACGTGAAGTGTTCCTGCAGACCGAACGCGACGACGGCGGCCTGTATGCCCGGCTGGGCTGGGAACCGCTGGAGCGGCAGACCCATCGCACCGGTGTGCCGGTGCGGGTCATGCGCAGGGTGCTGCCACTGACGGGCAAGCCGCCGGCGTGAACCTCAGCGGAAGCGCACCGGCTGTGGTGCCGGGCGATCGGCAAGCGAGCCCATGGTGAAGGTATAACCGGCTTTTTCCAGCAGCTCGCGCATGCGCAGCTCGGCCCGCTTCGGGTAAGCCAGCGAAGTGGGCGCATGCAGCGCATAGGCGGTCGAGCGCCCGTCCGTATCGCGGGTCACCGACGACTGGTTCGTCTCGCACGCGTTGGACCACAGGTCCTTGAGAACGCCAGGACCAATGGACTGGTTATTGCCAAGACGAAGCGTGAGCCAACGCATGTGTTCCATGAGCAATCCCGCCGGTAACTGTGATCGAGTATGCACCATATCCGACGGAGCCGTACGCGGGTGTGTGGAGTCGCTTGGGGGCTGATACGCAGACGCCCCGGCTGAACCGGGGCGTCTGCAGACAGGAGGGGCGACCGGGATCGCCGCGGCCCGTTAGTGCTTCATGGCGTGCTTGCGGTTACGCATCACGTCGTGGGTTTCCTGGACCAGCGGCAGCAGGCGGCTGACTTCCGCACGGGCGGCCGGCGGGGTATCGCTGTCGGTCAGGGTCTCCTTGAACGCCTTCAGCAGGCGATCTTCGGATTCCTCAAGCTCGGCAACGTAGCCGTACTGGGTATCGCCCAGCGTGGCGCGGACCTTGCCGTAGAACTGCCGCATGGTGCCCACCACGGTGCCATGCTCGGCCGGCTTGGCGCCGGTGGCGGCAACGGTGCTGCTCAGCGAGGTGACAATCTGCGACTTGACGCCGGCAATCTTGGTAAACAGCGCGGACAGCTCAGCATCTTTCACCTTGTCGGCCGCTTCGGTGTAGAAGTCCTGGCCATCGCGGGCAATCTCGATGATGTCGTTGAGGGTATGCGCGGTCTTGGATTCGGTGCTCACTGATTTCTACTCCTGGAAAGAATTCGTGTTGACCCGTGTCGGGGTGCATCCACTTTTCCGCAATCGCAATGAAGTCGGCGTGACCTTTGAGCCCTTGGAAAATGCGGCGTTAAGTGATGTCTGCATCATGGAAAGCCGGCGTCGTCGTGACGTGTTCGCACCGCGACTGCGAAATCACATCGGCGTGCAACCCATCCTCGCTACAACAGAAAACGCCGCATTGAATGCGGCGTTCCAGCAACAAGCGTGTCATTCCTGGCGGGAAGGAACCGGTGCCTCCAGCGGCGGCTCCGTCGGTGGAGGATCGCCTTCGGGCGGCGCTTCGCTGGGTGGTTCAGTGACCGGCGGCTCGCGCAGAGGCGGCTCTTCCATCGGCGGCTCCGGTGCAGCAGGAGACGGCTCGGGCGCAGGCACCTGAGCAACGGGTTGCCACGGAAATTCGAGACGGTTGTCCAAGGTCGACATGGGGGTTCCTTCGGTGGCGTCGAAGCAACCCTGACAGGTGGTTCGTCAATGGACGGCGAGGGAAGCGTGCAGACAGCGTCCTGCAGAAGATGTTGGTGACCCCGGCCCGATTCGAACGGGCGACCTTCCCCTTAGGAGGGGGGCGACACCCCTATATGCACCAAGGGATTCGCACTTCGCTGTGCCAATGCTGTGACAAACCGGGCAAACTTCGTGCCCAAACCGGCCACTGCGCAGTAGCTTGGGAAGCTCCGGAGGTTTTTCATCAATTCAATGACTTAGCAACACATTTCGATCCGCAATCGCGCCGAAGTAGGGCCCGCCATCGCTGGGAAATTCACTACCGTTCTTTCGATTGCGGAGCGCAAAACTGCCAATTTGGGAGATGTGCAAGAATCGCCTCGCGACCACGTATGGATACGGCAATGCCTGACTTGGATACCCTCCAGAAGAACTGGCCACTGATTGCACAGCACCCCTGGGAGTTCTTGTGGGTGTTCGTGGTGGGCGTGACCATAGGCGTTCTGCTGAACAAGGGCTGGGCGGCGCTGACTTCTGCCAAGCCGAAGCCGGTCGGAGCTCCGCCGGCTCCGAAGTCCAAAAGGCCCGTCCGTGCACCACCACCCTTTGAGCCGTCCACCCTTCAGATCGACTGCATCCGGGCGCTCCGCTACTATGATGACGAGTGGATCACCCCCGATATGATCGTTGCGCGATTGCCCCCAGGCACACCAAGGGCAGATGTTCGGCACGCGATGGAGGAACTGGTCAAGTTGGGCTGGGCCGGAGATCGGTACTACGGCTACGGCGGTGTGGAATATCGGCTCAAAGGGCCAGGCTTACTCTTTGCCCGAGCACAGAGCTTCCCGGTCGGCCCTCCGATTGGTTATTGACCCCTACCACGTCAAGTTCGCGGAAGATCAACAAAAACAACGGTTAAGCCGATCTCCCGCGATCACGTGCGCTCTTGCGTAATCAATGGGTTAGCTGTGGCGTGGGGTCAGTTTGGGGTCACCGCTTGCCGGCGGCGCGGGCAACACGCAGCCGGTCGATCTCCGCCCGTAGCCAGGCCTGGTGTCGAATGACCCAGAGCACCGCGCCGGCCTTTCCCTGCTCGTAGCCGCTCAGCCCTTCTCCCACCACTTTCCACGGCCCCTACCCTTGCGCCTGGCTGACTCTCTACTGGCCGCCGCCTGTTGCTCTTCAGGGGTTCGGGTATCCGCAAGGAACAAGTGGCCGAACGCCGGCTGGAGCTTCGTGGGGTCCGGGCGCTGGGCCGGCGCGGGTTTGGCGGGGAGTTCGTGATTGTCCATGCGCCCACGATATCCCCCGCCCCGCTCAGAGGCTGCGACGGCCGCCTTACCTCCACGTCAAAGCGAAAGTCCCTAGCTGGCACTTTCCCCGGGCAGGTCCGTTCACACGTAGGGGTTCACCAGCTCGGTCAGCCGGTCGATTCCGGTGGGAACCTGAAACATCGCGGTCTCTCTCCGGATGGCCAAGCCCCGCCAGTCACTTGCACGGGCGATTCGAAGGTCCTCCGGCTCGATTGGCAACCATCTCATGGACCAGTAGGGGAAGCGCCGCGGCCCACCCGTGGTTCGCCCGAGCTCCACGATATCCGTGTGGCTGCGAGCGAAGGTGATGCGCGCGTACGCCGCCACGACCCCGTCCTCAGGGCCTTCGATATATTGAAGGAACCGTTTACCGTCGGTCAGCAACACCCCGGTAACACCCGCGATTAGATTGTGCGCGGCAGCGTCTCGTGCCAAGTCGTCAACCTGGGCAAGGGTCAGCCCGCTCACCGCATTGCTGCAATAGACAAGCGCGTGCAGAGGCATCATGCCCCTCCCTATTTATCGGCCCCCCGATGGAGGCGAGACTAGCACTCGCCCGTGCCCGCGTGCACGCCATGCGACGGCTATCGGATAGACGGTAGGGTATGGCCTGCGCTATGTGCGACCGATTTGTCCAACCCCGATCCCGGATACCGCCAGCTTGACCGATTATCACTCTGTTCCGGGCGGCCTAAGCGATATCGGAAGTTCATCCCATCCATGCGGACGAAGCGATTACGGGCCAGTGGTGCCGCTACGGCCAGAGATAGTGTCAATTGCTGACAGGAGGTCTCGAAGCCGAAGGGGCTTCCGCACCAGCGAAACACCGCAGTGGGGCGGAGGGAGCAAGTCGATGAATGGTCCGGACATGAACACGTAAGGGACGGATTGATCTCTCAGCTTGTTTGCAAGCTCAAAGACAAGTTCGTTTCCAACGTGCACGTCAAGCAATGCAGCCGAAAATGCATGCTCATTGCTCAGTTCGATAGCCTGTCTGACACTCTTAGCCCAATGCACTTTGTAGCCATGGTCAAGAAAGAGAGCCTCAAGAATCTCTCCGAAGAGCCCGTCATCCTCGACCACAAGAATGCTCGGTGAAGACAGATGAGGCGATGATAGATCCTGCATTAGCGTGCACTGCGAAAGATGACTAATTCACAATGCGCTAAACAAGGTGACTAAAATTTTCACAACACGCACCCCGTAACATGATAGTCACAGGCTGTTCATGACGGTTGTCTGAAGGCTGTGGCGAGCTTGCCAGACCGAAGAACGGATGAAGGTAGACGCCGACGGCGCCATCGCGATGCTGCCGGCCAGCGAGCCGCCGGAGATGGAGGCGTACCGAGTCAAGCCCCGCCGTCGCCGCCCCAGGCAGCAACGCTCCTACTCTTCTGGATCCGGTGGCGTAGTCGGCTGCGTGGCTGGCTGGGTAGCGGCCTCGTACACGGCATCCGTCGCCGCCTTGATCATCGCCATCAATTTCCAGCCCTGCTCCTGGCTTTGCTCACCAGTCACCGGGTGGGTAATGGTGTACGTGTTGGCCAGCAGGTCGCTGATCGTGGCCGGCAGGACTCCGAGGAACGTCCTCTCCAGCACCGTGCCGTCCGCCTGGGTGGTCAGCCGCTCGAAGTGGAACGTGACCGGTCCATCGTTGGTGTAGGGGTTCCAGTCTATGGCGATGCGCGGCGCGATCGCTTCGACGCAGGTCCCGAAGGAAGTGTTTTCGCTCAAAAGGGCCATCCTGTATCTCCGGTCAGTATCCGGTTACGTCTACGGTCATGATGTGCATCTGGGCGCTTTCAGCTCGCGGCGCTGGCATGCCGAAGAACGCGTAAGTCCCCTCCCCTGTGGTGCCTTGGGCAACGGTGTATCCGTTGCCATTTGAAGTAACCACCCCGGCAAAGCAGGCCCACTGCCAGTCAGCGGTGGGCGAAGCCTGCGTTCCCGTCCATCGGAAGCCCGGCAAAGTAATGATTTGCGCGTAGGAACCAGGCCCCAAGTTGACGTTCGCCGAAGGTGTCGCTCCCTGTAGCGTGCGAGCGTCCACCACTCTCATGTACCGGTGCTGCGAGTCGAAGACCACACGCCCATCGGCGCCGAAAACCTGCAGGCCGTAGCCCGGGCCCGATCGCGCCGGCGGCCGGTCGAAGACGAACACCTCAATCGTGTCACCGATCACCGCGCCTGGACCACCGTTGACACTGATCCATCCAAACTCCCACCCGCCTGCCACCGGACGAGCCCGGCTGACGGTAAATGGTTTGCTACAGCGCGCGGCCACGATAGGACGGTCTCCGGCCACCGTCAGGAAGGCCTGGCGCCCGAAGCCGCCAGTGACCGGCCCACCCGCCTGCTGGAACGTGAGCGTGTGTTTCGAGATGAAGGCGTAGTTGAAGAACTTCTCGTCAATGATGATGTTCTGGTTGTTGTTTACAAACTCGAAACCGGCCGGCATCAGTACGTCCCGTAATAGAAGTGTGCAGCGCCACCCCACGTGACCGTGGTGCCGCTGATGGTCGGGACGGTGAGGTTCTCGGGGTACATCAATCCGTTCTGATTAAGAATCGGGATCGCGAACGGGATGCCTTGGGAAAGCGCGGGTTCTTGTAGGGACCCCGCACCTTGGCTCACGTAACCAAGGAGCCTGGTCATGCGACTGGTCAGGTCAACAGTGATGTTTCCGTTCGCGTCCCAGCATTGAAGTCCGGTAGGCATCAGGCGCTCCAAGTTCCCAGGCGAATCCGCCGGACGTTGTTCTCGTCAAAACCAAGGAAATGGCCATCGCTGTACTCCATCCGCCGGCCGTTGCCCGGGGAGACGAACCTCACCCTGTCGAAGAGAAAGTCGATGGTGCTGGTCGTCCCGTTGTTGACCGATCGAATGCCGGCCACCCGACCGTTGGCATCCAGTGACATGGTCCAGCTCGCGAAGTACGACGCGAGGCCGTTTTCGTTGATTGTGGTGCGCGCCTCGATGGCTTGGGTGACCTGAGAGTACTTCTGGTCAATCCCAGATGCCCCCGGCTGCCAAGGAGAGGGCCCAGTCTGCGTGCTGCGAGCCTCTTCCAGCATGGGTCGTACGATCCAAAGGGCCGGACCGTTCGCCTGCGCCACTGCCCAGAACACTACCCGCGCTGTCGCGGCATTGCCCGGGGCAATGCCTTCGACTGTCGCTCTGACGTACCCCGCCAGCGTAGAACCACCATTGGGGGTTGTGTGCCTGGCACCGTCTACCGGCAGGACCATCTGGCCGTTGCTGTCGTAGAAATACAGTGCGACCCACCCCTGCATTGTTGCCATCGCCAGCCAAGCCGATGCGATGTACCGCGCGCCAGGGCGAATTGGAATGAGCGGGCTGGTTGCGGAGCCGAAACTACTCCCTGGAGTTGTGGCACCGCCATTAAGGATGACCAGCGCGTGCATGCCGGCTGGTGTTCGGGAGTCGTAGACCAAGTCACGGCCAACACCCCATCCGCTTCCAGCTGTGCTGTACAGGCTCCATCCAAATGCATCCACTTCCAAGGCCGCGTTGGGAAGAAGATTTCCGCTCCCGCCAAGCTCCGCCCGAACGTTGGACAGCGCGACCGCGTTAGCATCGATCTTCCCCCCCTGCTCGGACACGGTGTTGGAAAGGCCGGTAACAGACGCGGCACTGGCCTTTCCGGCAATCGCCGCGTTGGCTTGCGTGATCGCCGTGGCGTTGGCCTCTATGTCGCCTTCGGCCTCGCTCACCCGGCTGGACAGCGCGTTAAGGGCAGACGAGTCGGCCTTACCATTCAGCGCAGCTGCAACACCGTCCACACGCTCGGACACGATTGCCAGGCCGTCCTCGGTCTGCTCGATGCGTACCTCGTGGCCGGTCAGCTGGAGGCCCTGCGCGCCCACAGCCTCAGCCAGCGAGCTGTAGTCACCAATCTTCTTCCAGTAGGTCGGGTCTGAGGGCAGGTTTCCCGTGGTTTCCACCAGCGCGTAGTACAGCCCGCCCTCCCATTTCGTCACCGCGCCCGGGTTATAGGCAACATCCGGGTCAAACTGCGCTGCGTTCAGTGCGGCGCCCAGGTTGGCGATCTCCTCCGCCTGCTCCGCAAAGCCTTCCGCCATCTCCTGCCCGAGCCGGTTCTGCCCTGCGATCAGGTCGATGATCTCCTGCGCGGTCGGCGGCGGCTTGACCGGGATGATCGCGCCCTCGCCCGGCTTGCCCCGCACGCTGGCCGTGATCTTGAACCACCACTCCTGCCCGCTCCCGTCGCTGTAGAGGTAGCGGGTTTCCACCACCCGGGCGATCTCCATCCACGGGCCCTCCGCCGTGGGCCCCCGCTCGATGATGTAGATGACCCCCTCCTGGTCAACCGCGTCCCATTCGATCAGGACGCCGTCCGCCACCGGGTTGGGCACCACGCCCTCCACCGGTGGCACGTCCGGCGAGACGTACACGATCGGGAACCAGGACGACTGTCGCACCGGCACCGGGGTAATGGACGGCAGTGCGCCCGCCCCGATCTCGATCAGGGTGATTTTCCTTGCCTGCATGTGAATTACCTTGCGTTGAGGGCTTCGCGCATCGCGGTGCTCGAGGTGGTACGGACCCCTTGGGTGGTGATCTGCAGCAGGCTCCGAAGCACTTGGTTCTGTTCGGCGAGCAGGGCATTGCTTTGCTGCACAGCCGCGGTCGTCTCGGCCTGGGCCTTGTTGTCCACGACCAGGTCGAACACCGCCCGGCTGAAGTTGTCGGGCAGCGCCTCAATGGTGTCCGCCAGCTGCGCCATGCTGGTGCCGTCCTCGAGATCGAGGTTGCCAACCTTCATCCCGTCGATAAGCCCGGTGACTTGGCCATACAGGGCGTTGTAGTCCTTGCCGCTGGCATAGAGGTTCCGACCAAAGCCCAGAGCGGCCTGGGCGGCCGCCTGCGCCGCGCCGGAGTCTCCCCCGGACACTGCGCGCTCCAGCTCGCGCATGGTCGTCCGCAGCTTCTCCTGGTCGGTCAGCGGCGACAGGTCGCTCACCGACAGGCCGTAGGTCATCGCCTTCTTGTCGGCGTCGATCTGGGCCTGCAGCTTGCCCATGTTGGTGGCCCGCAGCGCCTCGATCTTGGCCAGGTCCTCAGCGCGAGCCCCGGACAGGCCCAGCGCCTTGGCGTAATCGTTCGCTGCCTTCACCTGTTGGCGATAGGTGCGCTCGATGGTCAGGGCTTGCGACTGGTAGCCAGTCAAGTCACCGGTGAGCAGCTGAGTGGAAACGTCCGCCATCAGGGTGGCGTAGTTGCCAAGCAGCCCGGTCACCTTCTCGATCTGGGTGGCCAGGTCGGTGCCGGCCACGCTGGCCAGGTCCTGGAAGTAATCAACAGCCTTATTGACCTTGTCGATCTCCAACCCGTTCAGCGCACGGCCCAGCTCGTCGGCGTTGCCTACCGCCAGCGCGATCGACGCACTCAGTGCGCCGAACACGTCCGACGCCTCGAAGTAATCGTCCAGCTGGCCACCGAAGCCTGCGGCCTTAACGGCTTCCGTGAACAGCCGGTCCGTCATATCGCCGAGGTAGGCCGCCAGCTGCTCCTTGGCTTCGGCCGAATCGGCCGAGAGCGTCAACTTGCCCAGCGTGACCTTCACCCCTGCCAGCTGCTGCGACAGGTCAACGCCCAGCTGCTTGGCCAGGTCCGTGCTGGCGCCGCGCACCTGGCGCGCCGCCATATCGAAGGTGCGGTCGATGTTCGGATCCAGCCCGGTGTACTGGGTCCATTTCTTGTCGCTCCGGAACAGGCCACCCTTGGCCTTGATGTCCGCATAGCTCTGCCCTTCAAACCCGCCGAACCCGTAGCTGCCCGTCAGGCCCTGGCCGGTGATCTTGGGCGCGCTGCGCCCGAACAGCTTGGCATGGATGCTCGAGCCGGACAGGATCGAGGCGGTCTTGTCGTTAAAGCCCAGCCCACGGAAGCCCTTGTCGGCCAGGCCGACCGCGCCGGCGGTTGCAATCTTGCCGGCCCAGCTCTCTCCATTGGCGATGTCCCAGCCCTGATCGAACAGCTCGGCGTTCTTCATCATGCCGGCGACGATCCAGCCGATGATCGGGACCGCCGCAGCCATCGACGAGCTGGCCGCGCCGGCGCCGGCAGCGGCGGACGATCCACCAGCCGCAGCAGCACCGCCACCGGTCAGCGCCGCCACGTTGTTGCCGAAGCCCATCAGCGTGCCTGCGCTGGCGCCACTGCTTGCCGCGCCCGCCCCCGCGCTGAAGAGCCCCTGCCCCTTCGACAGCAGGCCGGCGATGTTTCCAAGGTTCTGCCCACCGCCGGCGGTCCCGTTGCCGCCGAACAGGCCCATCAGACTATCCATGCTGAAGCCGCCACCCTGGCTGCCCCAGTTGCTGATCCCCTCCATGACCTTCGTTTGGATCGGAATCACCAGCTTCTGCTGCAGCAGCTCTCGGGCGATGTCGCGCAGGCCCTGCTTGGCCACGTCCTTCATGTCGTCCCAGAGGTTGTCGAAGTCGCGCAACCCGCTTGCCGCGAAGTCAGCGAGGGCATCAGCAGCCCCATCGACGCCGTGCATCACCACGTCGGCCCACGCCTCCAAGTTGGCCGCTGCCTCCTCCACCTGGATGGACATGGCCGCAGCTGCGTCGGCGGCGGCCAGCATGGAACGTTCGTACTCCTCATAGCTCGCCGCGCCCTTTGCCAAAGCGAGCGCCTCCTTGCTGCCCGCTGCTTCGACCGCTTTCTGCAGCTCCTGGCGCATGTCCCGCTCGTTCATCAGCTGGCGCCGATAGAGCTCGCGGGCGCGGCCGATCTTGCCCAGCATGGCCAACTCGCCATCCATAGTGGCGATTAGCGATTCAGGTCCTGCCATAGCGGCGTCGACCTCGGCAGCCACCTTGGCGTACTCGGTGGCGCTTTGCGCCATCAGTACGTTAGCGTCAGCTTGGGCAATGTTTCCTTCCCCCAGCAGGCCGTTGTACTCGGACATGTTGCCCAGGTGCTTCGCCATGGCCGCTGCCAGAGGGCCGCTCATTGCGCCGGCGGCCTCCTCCGCCTGTTGATGAAAGCGGTCTATGGATTCACGCTGCCGCTTGAGCGCCTCAGCCGCTTGCTTCGCTTCACCTGCCGCCTTGTCGCGCTCCGCCTTGCCAATGTTCCCAGTGGGCCGGTAGGGCACAGTGTTTGACTTAAGCGCTTCCTCCGGCAAATTCTGGCCGGCGTCAATCAGGACTGCCTGGGGCTTGTACCGCCTTGTCAGCTCACGTTGGATGCGGAGGCGTTCGTCCTCGAGCCGCTTTGCTTCTGCATCTCGCTTCTCCGACGGACTTTCGACGGCGAGCAGCAACTTGCGCCGAGCGTTGAGCGAGCCCAATTGCTCGTTGAGGGCGTCTTCCGAGGCAGCCCCAAGGGCACTGGGCGTTGCACCCTCAAGTCGATGCAGCTCAGCGAACCGGTCGATGAGGTTCACAATTTGGACAGCGCCGTTCGCCATCTCGCCCGTCAGCTGGGCGGTCCAGCGCGTGACACTTGCGAAGGCGTTGCGCGTTTGCTCGGAGCCCATGACTTCCGTTAAGCTCTGTAGTTCGGGCAACAGCTCCTCGGCAACACTGTTCTTGAGACCCTGCATCGCCAGGTCGGCCTGCACCGACATTTCCCGAAGCCGTTGCGTGGCCTTCGTGGTCTTGCCGTCAATAATCGCGCCAACGGACTCGGCCGCGTCGCCCCACTGCTTCAACCCGGCGCTATTGTTGCGTAGCAGCGGAATCAATGCCGATGCATCACTCGCAATGGCCTCCATGTAGAAGGTCATTTCAGTCTGCGAAAGGTTCGCCCGCTCCAGGCTTTTGAAATACAGCCCAAGCGCGTCTGGGCCGGAGAGCTTTCGCATCTGCTCGGCGGTCACCCCCGTCCTCTTCGCGATGTTCTCGAAGAAGTCAGCCATGGCGCCGCCGCCGGTCTGGATGTAGTCGCCGATCTTGTCCTGCACGTCCTTGAAGATGTCGGCCAACTTTTCGTGAGAAACGCCGACGACCTGGGCGCCCGCTGCCCAGCGTTGGAACATCTGAGACGTGGTGCCCGAAAGAGCGGACATGCGGTCGTACTCGACGCTCAGTGCTGCCACTTGTCGGGTCCACTGCACGACAGCGGTGCTGCCGGCCGCCAACCCCGCCGAGATCGCGACGCCAATCGCCGTACCGGCCTTCTTCGCCGTCGCCTGCATGCCCAGCATGCTCTGTTCGAACTGGCGCGCAGACTTGCCGGCATCCTTTACGAAGGAGCCCGTCTTCATAAGCAGGTCGACGGTGAGCGTGTAAAGGGACATGAAGGTTCCAGAAAAAAAAGCCCCGCTATGAGCGGGGCTTGTGGTGGGCTACTAGGTGCTACTCGAGCCGATTAAGAAGCTGGGAATGATGCCTCTCAGCCTGCACGACCCTTGCCAGGGCAGCCAGGAATATCCCGAAGGCGATCACCCCGACACCCATGGTCGCTTGGGTGAGCATCAATGCGCCGGCGATGGCGGTCAGTATTGCGATGACAATCAGAACTATGTGCATGAACCCTCCGTTGGCACTGGAGGACCCATATTGCCAGTCATCTGCTCTCAGGCTGGGATTTCTTCGAACTCGAGGTAACCCGTGAAATATTGCCTGCTCACGTTCTCCGCGCTCGGCAGCTGTGTCGCGTAGCCATAAAGCGCAGCGCGCGCGGCCAGCACCGGATCGAAGGCCTTGGTGCGCATATCCCGGTACTGCGGCACCAGACACGCTCGCTGGCGTCCGGCCATCGCCTGGGCTACGGTCTCCCAGTCAGCCCCGGCTAGTCCGCCCTTTCGAACCACCTCCGTGGCCCTAGCACTCATCGTAGCCGTCAGGCGGCGATAGGTGGCGCCGGCAACCGTGTTGACCTGGCCGCCCTTCGTGCGGGTGTGCATGCTGGTGTCGATCGGCGCCACGGCCCAGCCGTCGCTGATCCCGACGTCCATGGCACGGAAGATGGCCACCTCCCCAACTTCCACGTTTGCGACCTGCGTGTCGATCTGCACTGCGATGCTGGGCGTGGGCCCGCCTGCCTGCGGGAACAGCCAGGCGCACACAGTGCCGTCCGGGAGCCGCATCGTGGTGGCGGTGGCGCCGGCGGCGCTGACCTGGACCCCGGGCGGGACGTTGAGGCCTAGGACGGCCACGATGCCGGGCACGATGGCCTCGGCCAGGACGATGTTGATGGACAGCGCACCGGTGCGGCTGATGCGGCTGCGGCGACGTGGCTTGCCATCGAACAAGGCGGCGCCGGAATCGGCCGTCAACCAGGTGCCGCCGACCAACGAAACCGACTGAACCGCCGGCATTCCATACCCGATCAGCACCGGATCACCCCCACACCGTCAGCACCACGTCCCCCGTGGCAGGGTTGCGCTCTACGCGCCGGACCAGCACCCGCTTACCGCCGGTAAGGCCATACCGCCCGTAGGTGATCCGGCCGATCTGGCCGGGCTGCGGCGCCAGCTCTTGGTCGCCGCGCACGCTGACCCGGTAGAAGAACCGCTGCTCGCGGTAGATGGCCACCACCCGGTCGATCTCGGCCTGGGCATCCGCTGCGCGCCAGAACAGGCCGATGATTGGGTCTGCGGCGTCCGCCCGGCGATAGTGCGGGTGGAGCGTCCCGGCTCCGTACACCTGGGCGCGGAACAGGCCCGAAAGCTCATCCCGGCGCCACTGGGGGACGTCCACCACATCCGTCACGAGATCGGACGCGGCCAGCGCCTGGGCATTCGGACGGTAGGCCATACGGCGGGTCAGGTTCGGCGCATCGTCGGGTACGCAGAGCAGGTCCTCGGCCAGGTCGTCTTCCAGCAGGTCGAAGGCCGGTGCACCGCCGTAACTCTCCGGCGCGACGACGCGGGTAAACCGCAGGGCCCCATTCGGATCCTGGTAGCACGCGGCGCTGTAGCTGGGCAGGATTGCGTTAATCGCGTCCCGGCCGGTGATCGCGTTACCGGCGTAGTACCCGATGCCGGCGTAGCCGGTCGCGGCGTCGATCACAGCGCAGTCTGTCGCCACCCAGGCTGACTTCTCCAGCCGGCCCATGACGTCAGCCATCGCCTGCTGCAGCGTGGCGGGCTGCTGCCCCGGACCTACGCTGGACAGGTCGGCTACCACCGGCGTCACCGGAGGCGACTTCATGATCAGCTGCTGACCGTCGGGCGAGACGCTGTAAGTGCCAGGCTCCATCGGGTCACCGCGATCCATCACCACGTCGGCGAAGACCGGGCCATCGGCCACGAACATAGCCGTGGCGTCGGAATTGGCCCCCATGGCCGGTACGCTGGCCACCGCGCCGATCACAACCGGCTGCGGCTTCCATGCCAGGCCGGGGATGTTGGGGAGAAACACGCCGCGGTTGATGGTGCCGTCGAGGTCGTCGTGTGCGTCCTTGAAGTGCAGCGTCTTGCTGCCATCGTCGTTGACCTCGACCCGATCCACGGAAAAGCGGAAGACGGGCACGGTGTCGTTGAGCATGCCCGCCTCGAAACCCATGCGAATCTGCACGGGCAGGCCTGACACGCCGCGCTGCGCCAGCTCGTCCAGCCGGCCCTCGGCATCCAACACCATGCACTCGGCGGCGCTGGTCTGACTCACCGGTTCCCCGCCCCACGGCCAGAAATTGATCTCGCTGACCAGGTTGATGCCCTCGGCCAGCACGCCTTCGAAGCGGGCATTGCTGGGGGTGTCGCCGGGCGCGGTCAGCCAGTCTACGTCGGAAAGCCGGACGACCTCTGCCGCCGGCTCCGCCAAGCCCCAGCCTGCCGCAGCGGCCGGGCTGCGCGCGCCCCACTGGCCAGCATTCACGGCCATATTCAGGCCGCCGGCCTCAGTCGCTGCGAGTGCAGCGGCAAAGAACAGCGGCCCGGCCATGACGAAGTCGCGCTGGTGGACCAGGTCCCCGTTGCGATACAGCGTGAGTCGGTTCGGGCTGCCGATCTCCACCAGCAGCCCAGCGGTGTCGCCGCGGCCCACGAACGGGAGACCAACAGCTGCGGCGCTGCCGTTGATCACCAGGCGACCGGCGGCCAGGTTCCAGCCCAGACCGCCGGCTGTGGCGCCGGGATAGGCGTCCAGCGGCGCCGAGCCGGTCACGAAGCCAACCACGGCCGCCATCTCGTCCTCTCCCCACACAGCGAACTCAACCCCGACCGTGCCTTCAGTCTGGGCGATGTCCGAGCGGGCCATGCGGTTTACGTCGGCGGCCGCTGTCGTGGCCAGTGTGAGCCCGCCATCGCGGGCGGCCAGCAACGGGCCAATGGGTGCCGCAGCGAAGCGACCGAAAGTTTCAGCCATGTGGCCTCACAGAGAATCGAACCAGTCCTGGGCCTCGTCCTCGTCGGAGCGGGGCAGCAGGGAATCGAGGAAATGCTTCATGCTTCGCTTGGTGCCGCCCTGGCTGTGCGCGGCGGTGATGTACGCCATGAAGGCAGCGGGCTTGATATGCAGGCTGACCGGGTCGATGGGGTTCCGCTTGTGAAATTCCCACCACCACAGGAACTCGCGCCGCGTCATCACGGCGCGCAGCTCCCCGACGGACCGGTGCAGGTGCCCGGCGAGGACGTGCCAGAACCAGTCCTCGCCATGCTGCCTTAGTCGTTTCCCGCCTCTTCCTGGATCACCTCGGCAGCCTCACCGAAGCCGGCGTGCTTGAGGGCGATCTGCTGGAAGCTTGCCGCCACGCGCGGCTTCAGCTGGCCGGCCTGCTTCTCGGTCATGACCGTGCGGCCATCCTCGTCACAGATGGTGGCGGCGATCAGCTTGGCGCGGTCGCCATCGGACCACAGCTTGCGGAACTCAGCATCGGGCAGCGCGCGCACGTGGAACTGCGCGGTGACGCCGGGCTCCAGTTCGATGGTGTCGGGCTGCACGTCCTTGGGCGCGAACATGCCCAGGGTCTGGAAGGTCTGCAGGAGGGACTGCGTGACTGCGTCTTGCGCGGTCACCGGGTTTTCGTTGGTCTTGCTCATTGGCCGTTTCCTGATATGGCGGCAGAGCGCGCGGGCCGCGCACGGCTAACACGCGGAGGATCCACGCGCTCTGCCAAAGAGAAGGCCCACCGAAGCGGGCCAGGAGCCGTTACCGGGCGTTACGGGGTCGGGCGGTGCGTGGTCACAGCGCCGGAGCCACGGATGGTCATCGTGGCCTTCCACACGTCGTTGTCGGCCACGTTCACCGCGAAGTTCTGCACGAACCCACGGAATTGCTTGGACACCACCGTCGTGGGCGGGGTGATCACGCCATCGACCGCGACCGGCAGCGGTACGCCGGCGGTTTCGGACAGAGGCGCGGTGACCAGAAAGTCCACGACTTCGCCGGTGCGGTGCAGCTCTTCCAGCGCTTCATGGTCATCGGGGTCGTAGATCACCTCGATCGTGGTGCTGCCGGTGGCCTTGCGGCCAGCCACGAACTGATCCCAGTCATCGTCGAAGTCGGAGATGTCGATCTCCGAGGCCTGGCCATCGGGGAAACCGACGGAGCGGACGCGGGTCACCTTGATGACCTCTGCCGCGGCGACGGCGATGAACAGCTGGGTGTGCTTGGACTTCAAGACGGGCATTGCGTTGTCTCCTGGAATGGAGCCCGGTCGCCGGGCAAAAAAAAGCCGGCGAGCGCCGGCGGTTGGGGTTGCTGGTTGGCGCGGCTACCGAAGTTCCAGCAGCCGCACGTCAAAGGAAATGCCGAAAGCGGCGGTGTCTTCGTCGTCGGGGGGCGGGTTGTAGGATTCGATGCTGCCGCGACGTTCGACCTCATCGCGGATCGCCACCGCTGCGGCGTTCGCCTGGGTCAGGGTCGCACCCCATACAGTGACGCGTACCCGCCAGCCGTCCGCCGGCGGCGCCTCGCTGAGCAGGTTTTCCGGGCTGCCACCGACGATGTCCCATACCCCGTATGGCATCGCGGTATTGAGTGGCGCGGTGCCGTAGAAGAACCGGATTGGGTTGCCCAGCTGGGCCAGCACGCCGGCGCTGCCCTGCATCACTGCCTGGATCAGCGGCACCATCATTTCCAGCCCCTTGCCTTCATGATCTTGTCAATCGCGTTGCGGGTTTCATCAATCATCACCTGGGCCGCCTGCGGGCCACGAGCCTCCGCCGCAGGGGTCAGGAATGGCTTGGCGCGCATGTTCTTCGTGCCGAACTCGAGGAAGCGCCAGTAATAGGCCCATCCGCTCTGCTCGTAGAGCTTCCCAGCCCGGCCCTGCCGGCGGTTGCGCTTGGTGTTGGCGTACTTGACCTTCTTGCCGGTGCGAACGCCTACGGTGAAGTACTCGCCGCCGGCGCCCACACCGGCTTTGCGCCGATCCTTGGCAGCGGCGCGACGCACGACTATCTGGTTTGCCAGGAAGCCGCTCGCGCGCACGACCCGGCGCTTGGCTTCATCGCGGATCAGGTTGCCGCCCTTGCGCATGCCGGACAGGAGCGGCTTGCCCTGCAGCTCCTTGGGCAACTGCCGTAGGGACTGCAGGAGGCCGTCGAGGCCATCGATGCGGATTTGATCAGCCACTTTCCCTCCCATGAACACACCGAAGGCGAATCTCCCGCATGCCCGTGGCATCCAACTCCATGGTCTGGATAGCGAACTCGGGACGCTGCCCGTTTGGCTCGCTCTCCCAGATCACCCGCATCTGGGTGTCGATTCCGGGAAGCCAGCGCAGGTTGATGCGGGCATCCGTCTCCGCACGCTCGGCGCCTGCGGCGACGCCTTCCCGGCCGGGCCCTGTGAGAACCTCAGCCGGCACATTCGCATAGACATCGTTCCACTGCTGGGTCGGCAGGCCGCTCAGCGGATCAGGGTCGCCTTGGACGATGCCCTGGATCGTGACCAGGTGCCGATACCGCCCGGCGTCCGTACCCACGTCACACCCCCAGACCGCGTCGGTGCGGCCAGAGAAGCGAGTGCGCGCCAGAAGGCAGCTGGTAAGTAGCCTCCCCCGTCACGTCCTCGCGATTGCGAAAGAGGTGCCCGGTAATCAGCAGTACCGCCGCACGGATGGCATCGTTCACCACGATCGGCTCCTCGCCAGCAGCACCATCCAGCACCGCCGTAGCCAGTTCGCCGGCTGTGGCGTAAACCTTGCGGTTCAGGAAGTCTTCGGCCGACTGCACTGCCGCACCGACGTACAGCTCCAGCTGAGCGTCATGGTGCGGCATTGCAGCGACCTGGGCACGGGCCTGCTCGATCGTGACCAGGCGCATATCAGTCGGCCTTCAGCGAAGCTTCCAGCGCTTCGACGACGGTCTTGCGGTCCTTGCCGGCCTTCTCCGCGTCGAGGGCGGCCTGCAGCAGGGACTTATCCTGCTGCCCGGCCAGTGAAGCGATTACGTCGGGAGCGTTGCCGTCGACAAACTGCTCGCCCGGCGTCGGCGTGCTGTCGCTGCTGCTACCGGCGGTGCCGGTGCCGGTGGTCTCCGCCTCGGGAATGCCGCCCAGAAATTCCACGAGACCCTTGCTCTTCAGCTCTTCGCCCTGCCGTTGGCTTCCTACCGTGAACCGGTCGCCCGCCTTGCGGGAGCCGTGATGGTCAAAACTGGCAATCGCTCGTACTTCGTACATGTCCTGTCTCCAGATAAGGAAAGGGCGGCGACGCCGCCCTCTCGATGGGCCGTGACGCCGCCTTACGGCGCGTCGAGGTCGGTCATGGTGCCCTTCCGGAATGCCTCGGGGCGGTACAGGGTCAGGGCGACCCGCTCCTCCATGAGGATCTTCACCATGTTCTTCACGAAGTCGCGGTCGTCCTGTGTGGCAACCATGACGTTTACGTCCTCACGGTCGTGGATCTCAACGGCGATGCCGCCGCCGAAAGCGCCCACCAAGAACTCGCCGGCACCCATTGCCTGCGTCGGCACCACGTTGCGTCCCCACAGGGCCGGCGTGGTGATGCCGCGCGGGTTGGCGAACAGGTAAGCATTGTCGTCGGTCTTCTGCAGCTCGATCGCCGCCCAGTCCAGCGGACTGATGACGATGCCGTCGGCCCAGGCCTCGGCCAGCTCGACCTGCAGGAGCGCCAGACGCAGACGGTCAATCCGGGTCTCGTTCTGAACGGTCACACCAGGGTTGGTATACGCGAGCGCCTGCGTGAAGATGCCGTCGATGTTAAGGCCGACACCCGAACCCTTCAGCAACTGCGCCTCTTCCTTGAGCTTCAGGCCATGGCGCAGCCGGCCGTCGATGTAGCCGCGAAGCATCGGGATGTCCGACAGGACCTGACGCGATGCGTGGATCCAGTGGGCGATGGTCGCCACCGGCGCAGAGTCGGCTTCGAACGTCAGGTTCGACTCCGGCTTCAGTCCGGTCGGGTTTTCCGCCACCACGTCCGCGCCGTTGGTGAAGCCCGTCTCGCGCACGAACTCGATGGAGTTCGACGAGGTGCGGACGACGTTGATCAAGTCGCGGATGGTCAGACGACGCAGGCCAGGGGCGATGATGCCATCACGACGCTGCGCAACGATGAGGTCGCCGGCCGACGCGCCGTCGCTGGTCACGACCGCCTTCACGTCCATGTGGAACTTGCTGCCGCCGCCACCGGAGGCACGCGCCGCCCACGCCTGGAATTCCTCGTTGGCGACGACTTGGTCGCCCATCGACTGTGGGCCAGCGAACTCGCCGCCACCCTGCTCCAGCTTCGCCACCAGCTGTTCGGCCGACTGCAGACGCGCCTGCAACGCACCCTGCTCGGTCAGAAGCTTGTCGACGCTGGCGCGGGTCTCTTCGGAGAGCTTGGCGTGAGCCTTGATCTCCTTCTCGGCCTTCTCGGCCTGCGCCTTCACCTGGTCGTTGATCTTGTCCAGGGTGGCTTGGATCTGTTCGGGAGTTGCCATGCGGATGTTCCTCAGTTTGCGGAAAGGGGATGCCGCAGAAGCGCGGCGTAGCACTGCTCGGTTGCCGGTTCGTCCCGGCGCTCGGTGGGATCTCCCTCACCGCTGCCAGCGGGGTCACCCGCGCTGGACTTGAGTTCGCTGATGAGCCTCATGGCTTCCGCCTTCGGCATTCCGGACGCCCGCAGCGCCGACTCAATCCGGCGCACGGCAGAGGCGCTCGTTTTGCCCGCGCCGCGCTCGACCTGGTCGGACGGCAGCAGCTCGTCGGCAAAACCGCCGTCGATCGCATCACTGCCGGCGATCCACGTCTCAGCGTCCATGAGCTTGGCCATCGCCTTCTGGTCCTGCCCGGTGCGGGCTGCGTAGATGTCGGCCATGGCCCTGTCAAAGGGTTCCAGCGTCTCCGCGTACTCCCGCAGGTCGTTGCGATTTCCGGCGGCGACCACCCAAGCGTTGTGGATCATCAGGAAGCCAGCTCGCGCGATCTGGACGGTGTCGCCGGCCATGGCGATCACGGAGGCCGCTGAAGCCGCCAGACCCAGCACCTTCACGGTCACCTCGCCGTCGTGCTCCCGCAGCAGGTTGTAGATCGCCAGGCCCTCGAACATGTCGCCGCCGGGACTGTTGACGTTGACGACCACAGGACCCTTACCCAAGCTACGCAGCGCGCCGGCGATCCGCTTGGCGGTGACGCCCTCACCGGTCCAGTAGTCCTGGCCGATGACGTCGTACACGCTGATCGAACGATCAGCTTCTTCGTTCGCCGCGGCGCGCACGCCCGGGTTCCATCGATCCAGTGCACGGGGCTGGATTTGGCTGCTGACGCCCGCGCACACCCTGCCCTCCGGCGCTCCCGGCAGCTTCTTGATCGTCATCTGTTCAGTCCTTCTGTGGCTCGTCTTGGAAGCCCAGGAACGCACGAATGGCGGCCCGGGCCTGATTTGCGTCGGACGCCTGCCCGAGGCTGTCCAGCGTGGTCATGGCGCTCTGAACCGTCAAAACTGCGGCGTTGCCGCCCATCGGCTCCCGGTCCTCGAGTTCACGCACTTCATCGCGTGTCAGCACGCCGTTATTGACCATGGCGGCGTAAAACGCTGCGCGGCCGGCGCTGTCGGCGCGCAGCAGCCCCTCCACCGAGAACTTCGGATAGAAGCGCGCCCGGTCTGAGGGCGTCATCAGGTCCTTCGCAATCGCCTGCTCGATCCGCTTGAGCCAGGGCGCCAGCGTGAATGTCAGGAACCCGATCATCTGCTGCTCGATGCCGGTGCCCCAACTGCTCGACTTCTCGGTGTGGCCTACCATCCACGGCGGCACGCGGAACCAGCGACAGACTTCCTCTACGCTGAATCCGCGAGATTCCAGTAGCTGCGAGTCGGCAGGGTTGATGCCGATGGTCCCTACATCGGTGCCGCCCTCTAGTAGCGGTGTTTCCCCACGTTCGACAGAGCCCAGGACGTTCTGCCGAAACTCGTCACGCTGATTGGGCTTCAAGAAGGCGGCGATCTTGTAATAAACGGTCTGCAACATGCCGTTGCTGAACGTCCTGGCGGCCGCTCGATCGGCCGCGATAGCGCCCCCGAACACGTGCGCGCCGTAGGCGATAACTGAAACGCCATTCTTTCCGTCGAGGGTGAAGCCGGGAATTTCCCAGATCCGTTCGCGCGGGATGACTCGCTGCCGCCCGTCTTCCTCCGTGTACCGCCACTCCTTCCTACCATCCGAACCCCGGGAAACCGCCAGACGGTTCGGGTTGAGGAACTGTAGGCCAACGACCCTGCCGCCGATCATCAGTTTTTCCGCGCGCCCCGCTCCCCGCAGCAGCATCGCGGCGACCGTGGCCTCCCAATACACCGACGCTGCCGAGTCCGAATTGGGTTGATCGCGAATCACGAAGTGCAGTGGATGCTGTGGGGCCGGGCGCTTCCCGCTGGCGGAGCGCTCGTACATGCCCAGCGGCAACGTGGCGATCGTCTCGGAGATCAACCGTACGCAAGCCCATACGGCAGAGACCTGCATCGCGGTCTCGGGCGTCACTGACACCCAGGCAGGACCGCGCGCACCGGTCACCGCCGACCAGCCCGCTTCATCGGTGAGCGCAAGAGGGATGCCAAGCCACGCTCGGACAGCGGTCGCGATTCGCCCGGGTTGCTTCAGCGCCACGGCCGTCATGCTTGGCTCCTGATCGGCGCGGAGAGGAATCCGTCCATGTCACCCTCGTCTTCGCCTGTTGGCATCGACAGGCCGATACCCATCAGCAGCGTGGCCATATCGTCGATCTTGTCTGGCGAGCGCTTCTTGTCAGGTTTCATGTTCAGGTTCCCGTCCTTCACGGCGATCAGGTTGGAAGCGCACCAGTTCAGGACCGGGTCGTTTCCGTGTTGGATGCTCTTGCTGATGTAGGCCCTTTCCAGTTCCTGCATCGCCGGGTGGTAGTTCTTGGTGGTCTGGTTGAATTCGATCAGGGGGTGGCCGTCAGCAAGCAATCGCTGGCTGATCTCCTGGGCATTCCATCGGTCGTACCCGATAGCCAGCGGAGTGAACCGTTCGATGTCCTCCCGGATGCGGCTCTCCACCACGGCGTAGTCTGTGACCTCGCCCTCTGTGACTTCGATCAGCCCCGCCGCCACCCAGCCGGCATAAGGCACGACCCCGCGCTCGGTACGCGCGCGAATGGCATCCGACGGGACAAAGCGTCGGCCCCACGTGTAATAGACCCCGTCGACCTTCCAGACCAGCCGCCAGGATGTGAGGTCGAGCGTACTTGCCAGATCCAATGCGCCCCAGCAGGGGTGTCCAGCAAGCCAGTCCAGATCGACCTTGCCGCCGCACCGCTGCCATTTCATCAGGTCAACCCAGCCAGTCGCCGACGACGCCGGCCGGTTGAGGCGCTTGATCTTGAACTCGGCCAGCTTGGACGGCATCTGCCGCGCCTCGACGGCCTCCTTACGGATCGCCTTCAACAGGTGCGGATTGGCGTCCATCAGCGGATTGGCCTTGGGCCACGCCGATTCGTCGAACTCGTCGTCCTCATCGTCCACCGCAAAGAACACCACCAGGAAGTGGTCGGCCGACTCACCCAGGATGCCCTGGAGCACCTGCTTGGCGAACTGTCGGATTTCCCCCCATGGTCCCGGGTTCGTATAGCCCTCCGTTGTGGTGTAAAGCCACAGTGGGTTGCTCCGCGCGCCCGCAGCGGAGGTAAGCACGTTCAGCAGGTCGGCTGACTTGTGTGCGTGGATCTCATCCAAGCCCACGTGCGATGGGTTCAGGCCATCCTGCGTGCTCGCCTTCGCATTGATGGGCTTGAAGCTCGCCCCAGTCTCCACACGGCTGATGGCATTGGCCCAGCAGGCCAGCCCGAAGGCCTCCTGCAGGTCCGGGGTTTTTTCCGTCATTCGCTTGGCGACGTTGAAGATGATTCGCGCCTGGCTGCCGGTTGTGGCGGCCGAGATGATCTGGGCGCCCTCTTCCTCTTCGCAGCACTGGCAGTACAGCAGGATCGCCGCGGCCAAGGTGGACTTGGCGTTCTTCCGCGCCACCGCGAACAGCGCCGATGTGAACCGGCGGCTTCCGTCCAGGTTGCGGAACCCGAATAGCTGCACCACGAAGAACACGTGCGAGCGGTGCAGCTCGATCTCCGGCCGAGCCCACTTGCCCTCCACATGCGGCAGCTTCTCGATGAAGTCACAGGGATCGCAGGCATGCCACTCGTCGAACAGGAACGGCGGCCGCTTTCGGCTGGCGCGCTTGAGGTCGGCTAGGAACCGCTTTCCCGCGAGCCGTATCCATTTTCCGAACTTCTTTCCCTTCTTGTCGGCTACCGCCTCTTCGGCATACGCCGTGGCGATCCCGACATAATCACGCACGGGTCTTCCGCTTCGCCCCGTTGTTGGCAAAGGCGTTGCCGGACCTTTCGGTGTCACCGGCAGGCCTCACCTTTCCCTGGGCTACCGGGGTCAGGCCGAAGTCGTTCATGAGGCCGCGTACCTGGGCCACCATCGAGGCAACCGGCGTCTCCCCGGCAGCGTAGAGCTGGACCGTCTTCCCGTGCAGGGCGCACAGCTGGCCGAGGGCCGACAGGCCGGCCTCGGTCAGGAGCCTGTTTGCGTGAAGAATCGGCGCCAGCCGGTCCCATTCCTTGATGGCGTGCGCGTTGGGAAGCCAATCCGGAGCGGGCGGAACCTCTGAAACCAATGGGAGATCGGCGACCTCCGCTGGCGCGTCCCGGTCGGGGCGATCCGTCCCGGCAACCACCTTCAGCGATGTGGGTTTGCGGGGGTTTGCCATGACTGTTCCAAGGGCGGGATGGCCGCACGCGAAAAAACGGTTTTTCTCAACTGACGGTGCAAATAAACAGAGGGGCGCACGTATCGGAAGCGGGACGGGTTCAACTTTCGACCCACCCCTGCCCCTTTGTCCCACCGGAGGTCCAATTCCGTGTGCGTCCGCGCCGGTTCCCAAAGCCGCCATCCTCTCGCGCCGTCTTCGCGCTGTGGCAAGGCCTGCAGAGTCCCTGCAGATTCGCAAGGTCGTTGTTGCTGGTATCGGCGTCGATATGATCGACGTGGCTTGCCGCTCGGGTCCTGCCTTCAGCGAGGCAGGTAACGCAGAGCGGCGACTGGTTCAACACCTGGGCGCGAAGCCGCAGCCAGTAGGTCGAATTGGTTGCCAGAGCACGCTCGGCCTGCCGATCTCGCGCAGGAGGGGCATGCTGCCTTACCTGACCACTATGCGGCCGGTGCTTCGGCGCCCGAGCTGGCATCAGTACGGGTTCCCGTCCATGTCCAGGCGCGTGGGCTCTTCATCATCCGAAACAGGAGTGCCGAGCTCTTCACCTAGTAGCATCGCTACCGATTGAACTAGCAACCCGATCTGCTCTGCCTGCCGGGCGATCTGCCGCCCCTGTTCCACGATAGTCGCCTGCTGAGCCTCTACGGCTGCCACCAATCGCTCGCAAACAGGCTCAGTCATTGATTGCGGTCTGCGGCGATGACGGCTTGGCAGGCGCGGAGCTGATCGTCAGCGTGGCGGCCGATTCGAACAACTCGGCTCGCAAACTCTTCTCGGCGCTCGGTTGCCGCATCACGTTCGAGGGTGCCGGCTGCGGTCTGGGACAGGAGGTCGGTGTGGCACGCGGCGAGGTCGTGGCGCAGGCGGATAGCACCAGAGCGAAGGTCAGCAACAACAGCATCAGCGACGGCCGGGGCCGCAGCGCGGTCTTCTTCATGCTTCGCTCCGATGATGGCCATGGTGTCGGCCTGGTGGTGTTCAGTGGCGCGGGTCTCGTTGACTTGGTCTACCTGGGCGACACTGGCGCTCGCCTTCTGCAGGGCTTGGGCGCCCTCGGCGCGATCACCGCGCCACGACCAGCCCGCCCAGAAGGACAAGGCCAATGCCGCGGCCGCGAGCAAGGCGTAAAGACGGATCATCACGGCATCTCCGGTGGTATCACCGCGCCCACCTGGCGCATGGCCGACTCCAAGGACATTACCCGCAGCCTCAGTCGGTGGGCTTCTTCCTGCGCAGTCATGCGCAGTTTGATTTCTTCAGCCAACTGCAACGTGGTCGCTGCTTGCGATTCCTCCAGCGACTTCACCCGCTGCACCAACCCGTTCAGCAGGTCGACGTTGGCGTCCGTCTCGGTTCGCTCCTTGCGGCGGGACAGCAGCGCCCCCCAGGTTTCCCGTGCCACCCAGAACGCGGCGACACCGCCGGCCATCCACCACGGGACTGTTTCCTCGGTCATGACACGACCACGCCACCGGCTTTGCGGTAGGCCGCCAGCAGGTCTTCCAGCTTCCGCTCGGGCTGGCCGTAGCCAGCGCCTGGAAGGCTCGCCCAGATATTGCGGACGAAGCTGATCGCCTTGACCACTTGGCCGGCCTTGATCAGCTCCAGCGCCCGCCGCTCCCTGATTTGCTGAATAGCGATCATGTCCTGACTCAGGGGCGAAAAATCCTTCAGCCCGAGCAGCCGACGATAGGCGTCGTAGTAGCGCGCCAGCAGCTGGTAGCGACCAGCCGCCGTCGACTTGATGCCCAGCCGTGGCAGCGACACCAGCTCGCGCGGGTGGTCGGCATAGCCGGTGAACAGGTTTCCTCCCACGATCACGTCATAGCCGTGATCCTTGGTGGGCTGCTTGCCGTTGTCGGTGCCCTCGGACCAAGCCAGCATGTCCAGGAACGCCACAACGTTCACGCCGCCTGCTTGTTGGGGAATGATGCGTGCCATGGTCTTCTCGGTGTAAGGCGCCCGCTCCGACGCCGGCTGGGCGCAAGGGTTGATCCGGTCTGGGAAACGGGCAAAGAAAAAGCCCCCGGCCGGAACCGGAGGCTTCTATGTCATCATGCCTGAAACTCTAGGCTAGAGGTGTGCACCTGTCAATAGCTTTACGCAGAAACTGTCTTGAGTGCCAGGGTAGTCAGCACTCCTATGACTGCGGCGACCAGTACAGACCAGAACAGGTTTCCGCGAAGCTTTGAACGGGTTTCAAACCACTGCACGTTCCGCCCAAGAAGAAACATGTTCCCGGGATACAAGAAGCGAAAAATCTTAGTCGGAGCGCCAAATGCCATTGAGAGGAAGAGTGCGATGGCAATCATCAGCGGCCACATTGCGCCCCTCGCCGTCTCCCTCTTGGAGATGAGATAGTTCAGCTTCTCTGCCAAATCGGTGCTTTTCAGAGCCGCATCGAGCCCATCCACCCGAGACATTGTCCAGATCATCGTTCCAAGCAATCCGAACATCACAGCAGTGGCGAACATCAGCGGGAAAAGTATTTGGAAGCGGATGTTCTGTCTGTCAATCCACTTCCAGCGCATTACCTCTTTCTCAAAGTAGCTGCGCAAATCACTGAACATCAGCAACACGCCATCGCGATCCGCGCCTTCAATATCAAGGTTAACTCCCTCTTTCCCGTCCATCACCAGATGAAGTCCAAAATCGTCGGCTCTAACGTCGAAAGAGATCGAGCGAATGGCCAAAGCGGGACTGTTCTCCTCTGCACAAACTTCGTCGATGTTCTGCGAAGAGAACGTAAACGAGTCCATGCGATGCACGGTGATGGTAGCTGCCGGAACGCCCAGCGTTGCCAAACGTTGAGCGACCATCTCGTTGACTCGCCTGAGCTGCGTCTCATCAATGACAAAGTCCCCCTTGAAACGATGCTTGACGTACGCTGCCATCGACCCCCTCCTTGAGAATTCAGCAATAATCTCACCCCGCGTGCACCAGTACAACCGACACTCCGCTAGCCCCCGACGCCGAGATCGCCCACGATCCCCAAGAGGCCGCTCTGGGAGAACCTTGTTACTGGCCTTGCCCTAAGGTAAGTACCGGTCTCCGCCAGAATGGGACGGAATCTGCAACTAGCCTCTCGGTGGAAAGGGATCATTGCCGTAGGTGAATTCCTGCCGCCAACGGCTATCCGCACCTTGGAGCCGTACACCGGTTGGGCTTCCTGTCCGAGTGTGGTGCTGATGCGCCAGCCTGCGCGCCTCCTGCAGTGCCTCCGCTTGGGTTCGGTAAGTAGTCCCGAACTGTCCGAGAAGCCCTCCACCCTCCTCCCTTACGGCCCAGCTCTCACCTGACGTCACGACGTTCCAGTACTTCCTCGGCATGGTGCACCTCGCTCCGTTGCTCTGGCCTTTATACGCGCCCCATCAGCCCTAATCCATAGTGGGCTCAAAAGGCAAAGCAGGCGACGGACGATGCAGCTTCGCCGCAGATGTCAAACCGTCTCCCCGTTCCAATTCACGCAGCCAACGCTTGTCCTTCAAGGCGGCCGCGCACTCTCTGAAAACCCAATTCCACCAAGCTGAGATACTGTCGGCTCGACACTGGCCGCTGACCGCAATTCGCCATTAGCATGATCGCAGTTTCGAATCGCTCGACCTTCCGTCGGCCAATACCGCAGTGGTATCCGCGCAGTGAGCACGCCATTGCCACGTTGTCGCCGGAAATGCTGGACACGATGTCCTCAATCAGCTGCGCCCGGCTGTCCGATTCCAATGGCTTGTATCCCTGTGCCCTGCCCGGCATATCGCCCTTGTGCTCGATCAGGACGGCCAGCAGGTTCTTGGAATGGTGCCCCAGATAGTCGCAGTCGCGGTGCAAGGCGAACTCCCTGCCCCAGTGCTCGAGCTCAGCGCGGACGTAGGCCCCGAACGTATCAACCTGCATTGCCTTGCTCCTCATGAATTTGGCGGGCGGCCGACGCAGGGCCACCCGTGATCCGCACCACCACCTGCCCGCCGGGCCGGCGTTCGTTGCTGACGAACGGGTGGCTGATGAAGCGCTTGTCGTCGATGCCCAGCACCTGCGCTATACCGTCGCGGTACGCCTTGAAGCGCAGCAGCAGGTTGTCGTCGTCCGGCAGCACCTTACGGGGCGCCTGGTGGAAGGTAATCCAGAGGTGCAACCGGCCCTCCGGCAGCCAGGCGTCGCGCCAGCCAGCCTCGAAGGCCAAGACCACCGCCGTCTGCCGGGCGGCCTTCGTAGCCTTGGACCGATCACGCCAATGCCCCCGCGCGTTAGGCGACAGGTCCTTGCTCGGCCAGGGCAGCACCAGCTCTAGCGCGCGCTCAGCCATTGGCCACCTCGACCCAGCCGGAGAGTGCAGCTTGTCTGGCGGATTGGTCGGCCGCCTGCTGCATCAACCTCTGGTGCAACATCGAGTGAAAGTCCGTAGCCCCAACGCGAACCTTGATGCGCTGCATGGCCGACAGCAGCATCCTGACCTCGTCTTCGGCCGCACGCGGAGTGAAGCACCACGGGTCTTCACGCATCCAGTAGCCTTGACCCGGTTCGTGACCCACCGTCCGGAAGACCCGGCGGCCCGACACCTCCAACAGGCCCCAGCGGTCGGGCATTTCGGCAGCCTGGAGCATGCCCTTCGGCGCCATGAAGTAGCGATACATGCCTATACCGCGCGCCGGCTCCATCCGGAACGACTTCTTGCGGTCGGCCAGGAAGTCGGAACGGCTTGCCTTGCACTCGATCAGGAGCGTCTGGCTGGAGTACCAGCCGATTGCGTCGGGGTTCTCGCCGTTCCCGGTGGCGGCACATAATTCCTCCAGCACTACTGAGCACCTGCCCGTTCCCCGAAGCCACCGGCCAGCCGCCAGCACCAGCTCGCCGTGTGTCATGCCGCATGCTCCCAGCTGGCAACCAGCCGCTGTACCCGGCCGCCGCGCGCCAGGAACTGCTCCACGGTCTCGCCGGGAACCGCAGCAGGTGTCTTGAACGGCACCGGGGTGTTGGCCACCTGCAGCTCTACCCGGGCAGCGCGCGTCCTGACGGCATGCTGCGCCTTGCGGAGGGCGTTGCGCGGGCACTTCCGTTCGGCCAGCTCGGCGGGGGTCGCCTTGGGCCGCTTCTTCGCCTTGCCGGTGCTCTGGTACGTAGCGCCGCTGCCCAGCCCGACCTTCTTCAGGAAGCCACAGCGCACCAGCGACGGCAGGGTGTTGCGGATGTTCTTCCGCTCTTCCGCCTGTCCGACCGATGCCGCGCCCATACGTTCAAACAGCACCTGGTTCGTGAACTTCTCATCGGGCGCCGCCTCGAACAACTTGCGCAGGCGATCAGCCCGCTCCCCATAAATTCTGGTCATGCCGCTTCCCTCAATTCATTGACTAATGTCTGCTGGGCGATCAGCTCGTCATCCGAGCAGTACAGCTCGTGGAACGTCCTGGAGCCCTCCTTCAGGCTCCAGCCGTAAACGCGGCTCATCCACGCAAAGGAACGACGCTCCTGCGGGATTCGTTCGTGGTGCCACTGGCACATCGCGAAACCGAAGGCGTGTCCGCGTCGGATGTTTCCGGACTTGCAGTGGTGGTAATCACAGCCATAGACCACCAGATGGGCCGGCAGCAGGTTCCGTGTGCACAGCAACAGGCAGACCATGCAGGGCCCAGCCTTGGCAAACTTGATCCGGGCATCCTCTTTCTTGGTGGGCGGCGGCGCCTTCGACCACATCAGCGCGCACCTCCCCTGCCCTTCTCGTCCTTGTCGGCCCCGCGCCAGCCGTGCTGCCAGGCGTGGCCCTTCTCGCTCAGCGGTTGCAGCTTCTTGGGCTCCAGCTCGTCGCTGGAGTCCGTCCACACCAGGTGCGGGTTATCGCTCATGCGCCTGCCGTCGAGCCGCGCGGAATAGCCAGCGTTGATGTCCGCCGCGAACTTGCTGCGGGTGCTGAATGCCTTGAAGTCCATCAGTAGCGACTCCCCGGCTGGCTCGGCTCATTGGACCCGGTGCAGGCATTTTGGTGGTCGTTCGCGTGCGGGCAGCGCTTGTTGCCGCACGTCGGGCACAGGACCATTTCGAACAATCCGGACAGCGCGCGCTTGATGCGCGGCAAGCACTGGGCGCACATGCAGTTCGGCACCCAGCGATACACCGGCTTCAGCCGCATTTCGGCGGCCGACACCCTGCAATCGCGGTACTCGCCCGTCAGAACCCAGTAGCCCTGCACCGGGGCCCCAACCTGCGGCGGTTGCACGCCAGGATTCGACGGCTGGGCCGGCTGTTGTGCGAAGTCGCTCACGGTGTATTTGCTCCCTTGGATTGCGTGGTTCGGCGCCGGCGGAGCGCCGTCGGTCGGCATTGGCGGGCCAACGCTTCAAGCCGACGCGCCTCGCCCAGGTAGTAGTCGTGGCGTTCTTGACGCTCGGTGGCGGTGAACTGCACGTCGATCAGCGCCGTCTCGGCGGCCAGCCGGTTGGCCTTGGCCAGCCGCGCGGGGTCGTGTTCGAAGATGTCCAGCTGGGTCCGCAGCGCGCGCATCAGGCCGCCTCCGCAGTGCCCGGGCCCGCCTCGACCAGCCCGGCGACACCCATCGCCTCGACCTCCGGGGCGGACAGGTGCAACTCCCGGGCGATCTCTTCCATGTGGCGCTGCACCTGCTCGCGGCTGGCCGGCACCTGCTCCCGCACTTCGTGTTCGATCTCACCCGCCGGTGGCGCCGGCAGGGCCCCGCCGCGCATGACGTGCTCCCGGGCTTGGTCGTAGGCTTCGCGCAGCAGCCGATCAGCCATGTCCGAGCTGGCCAACCGGTAGCGGTGACCGTCCAGGTACTGCCACACCAGCCGGGTGAACCCGTCCTGCCGCGCGGTGTCGGCACGCACCGCGGCGAAGGCAGGCACGCCCAGGCAGCGCAGGCGGAACTCGGGCAGCGTTGGCGGCCAGGGGTCAGCGCAGGTGATGCAGGCGCCGATGCCGGCTGCCAGCTGCTCGCCGTTGAGGCCGGCCAGGCCCTTCGCCCAAGTCAGCGCCGCGCCAGCGTTCGGGTTGTCCCCGTAGCCGCTCGTCCAGCGCGCGCCATACACCTCGGCCATGCGCACCCAGAGCGTCCTAGTCACGCTCGGCGTGAGGGCGGCGCGCGGCATCGGCTCGCTCGCCGTCGATGGCATTGCGGAGGACGCGCTCGGCAGGAGATTCGCGACGGATTGCATGGTTCGCTCCGGATTGGCGGTTGGTGGTCAGCAGCTCGCGTTCGAGCCATGCGGCTTCGAATCCCTGCCAGTTGCGGTTGCAGCACTTGCGGAGGCAGTCATCCACGGTGAAGCCCATGTCGGCAGCCAGGTGCAGCTCGGCGCCGAAGCTCTCCAGCACGGTCGGGGTGACCGGGGCGCGGCGCTGCCGGCGGAGCTGGAGCCAGTCGGACAGGACCTGCGGGGACGGCAAAGCCGGCCAGCTAGAGAAATCGAAGTCGGCGGCGGTGGAAGCAGGCGCGTTCGCGCGCTTCTTTCTGCTCTTAGGTTCCTTTCCTGGTTCTATTCCTGGTTCCTGTGCACGTGGTTCACTACCCCCGTGCACGTCGTTCACCACCAACGGAACGTCGTTCACTACCGGGTGGTGAACGTCATTCACCACCAAGTACGGATCGTGCTCCGGAACCTTGGGCTCAGCTTGGATGCCGAAATGGAAGTTCAGGCGGTACTGATTGGGAAGACGCCGGTTGTCCTTCGCGCGCGGCAGGACGCTGATGTAACCGGCCTCGGCGAGCTTCCCGATCTGGTCAATGACCGAGCGACGGGTGAGGCCGCAGTCGTCCGCCAGCGTGTCGTGGCTGGGCCGGCACTGCCCGGTGTCCTTGTTGTGGCGCTCGGCCAGCATCAGCAGCACCAACTTCTGGGTACTGGTGACGCGCTGGCGGGCGGCCCATGCGAAGGCTTCGAAGCTCACGTCAGATCCCCAGTACCAGGTTCTCGCCCCGGCCCACCGGCCACCAGGTGCAGGCGCTGCGGCCACTGACCGGGCAAGGCATCGCAGGACCGCGCCAGACTTGCTCGGTCTTCAGCAGCTCAGGCAGGCGGCGCGCGAGCATGTAGCGGTCCAGGCCGGTCACTTGGGCCAACTTCATGCTCGTCAGGCCCGGATGCAGCTTCACTGCGGCGGCAGTTTTTGCTTGCTGATCTTTCTGGATGCCGATGGCGGCAATGAAGTCTGCAGCGGCGTGGCTTGTGCCAATGTCGGTATTGCGTGCGGGGGGGTTCATCGGGTGGCCCTCGTCGCCGGGTTGCCCTTCGCTGCAGCGCGCGCCACGTTCCGCTCCAGGCGATGCGCCATCGTTCGCAGCGCGCGGGCCTCGCTTACCATCAGCGCAGCCTCGTCGCTGTCGATGTGCCGGTCAGCCATGGCGTCCACGGCAGTGCCGGTAAGGCGCCCTACCCGCGTCGTGATTTCCAGCAGCTTGAGCTGCACCGCCGCGACCTCATCTGCCCAGCCGCCTTCAGGCGCTGGAGGCACCACGTCGACGGCCATGCCGAAACGCCCCGCCAGGGCCTGCATCCACTCCAGGGCGTACTCGCTGCCGCCGGCCTTCTCCTGCATCCACTCGGTCAGCAGTTCGGCGATCTCGATTGATACCGACTCGCCTTCCAGCCCGCGCAACTTTGCGCGCAGGGTTTCCGGGTGCATGGTCTTCCCACGACGATCGGCCAGATAGACAGCGGCGTCAGCCACGCCTCCGGGCGTCTTGCGCACCGAGTTGTAGAGGACATCGAGCCAGCTGAGGTTGGAGGTGCGGCAGGTCATGGTTCACCTTGGGAGGGCGGGTGTTTCAAGGTTTCGGACTGGGCCCAGGCAGCGGACGATGGGCGACATGGACGAATTCAAATCAGGGATCGAGGGCGTCGCCGTTCTTGCGCTACGCTGGATGTGCCAACAACCACGCCCGCAAGGAGGGCGACATGGAGCTGATAGAGGACCCGGTGTTCTTGAGCCTCTTTGCGCAGGTGCAGGTGATGGACGCGGTGCTGATGGCATCGGTAAAGGCGCACCCGCGACCGGCGGAACTGCTGGCGCACATCGAGCAGAACATCGCCCTAGTGCGCTCGGTCAGCGCGACCCGGGCAGTGGAGGGCCCGATTGCAAGGCTCGCGGACGAGAAGCTGAGTCCACAGGCGGAAGGGTGGCTCGAGTACGCTCGGCGGGTGCTAGAGCGGGACTGAGGCTTGGGGCTCTCGCGAATGCTTGGAAAGCTCTTCGAAGAACGCCCTTGAAGCACGCTCGCCTTCGGCCCTTGCCGCCAGCTCCTGCTGGGACGGTCCGTTGATCCAGTCCCGCAGCCACAGCCGTGGGTTCCACTTGTCGGACAGCGCGCGCATATCAGGCCACCTGCACTTGAATGACGCGCTCGGCGTCGGGGTCGATAGGGGCCGCGTCGGCGGCCGTTTGCTCATGGACGCCCAGCAGTTGCAGCACTTGCGGCAGTGCGGGGATGCCCTGCTCTTCCGGCCAGGCCGCGACCTGCTCAACTGGCAGCCGCAGGACCTTCGCCAGATGGACGTCGCTGTTCATGCCCAACCGGGCGCGCAGCGCGCGCTTGCTCATGCGGCTGTCCACCCGCGCGCCGATCCCAGCCTTCAGCGATGAAGCCGGATCCGCCGCAGCGCAGCGCGCGGTGTGAAGCCTCAAAAGGGCCAATGCGCTGGAAGCACGTGGCGACTGCGACCGGCCGGAGGCTAGGTCACCTACCGTCGAGCCTGCGGAACCGATGGCTTCGCCGATCTGGGCATATGTCATGCCCTTCGACTGAAGCTCCCCAATGATGTCTGCCCAGGATTTGTCCATGGACGCCACACTACGGTATTCCGTAGCGCCATGTCAACGGCATTCCGTTACGGAGTTCCGTTTCAATATGAACATGGACACTATTGGCAACAGAATCAGGGCCGAGCGAGAGACGCAAGGGATTACCCGCGCCGATCTCGCACGTGCCGCCGGCATCGCGCCGACTACCCTCTCAGATCTCGAGCTGGGGCTTTCAAAGTCAACCACCCAGCTACACAAGATCGCGCAGCGCCTGGCCGTGCGCGTCGAGTGGCTGGAGACCGGGAAGGGTGCCAAATCCGCTCCGGATGCCAACGCCGATAGCGAGTACGCTGATGTAGTTGGCTACTCTCAGGCCGCAGGCTTGGGAGCTGGTGCTGAGGCAGTGGAGTATGCCGAGACGCACAGCCTCAAGTTCAAGAAGACAAGCCTGCGACGACGCGGCATCCATAACCACCCGCTCGCTGTCTATTACGGCAAGGGCGACAGCATGGAGCCGACCATCAAGGACGGCGACGCCATTCTTTTCGATACCTCAGACACCAAGGTTATCGATGGTGGCCTCTATGTGATCCAGGTGGACGGTATGGCCAACCCGGAGTTCTACGTGAAGCGCGCCATGGTCCTAGACACTGGCGTGTACTTCCAAAGCGATAACCCTCGCGGCGACCACCACTGGCAGAAGCCCAAGCCCATGGCGTCCAAGCGACACCCAATCACGGTCATTGGCCGTGTTCACTGGATAGGCGGATGGGCTGACTGATGAGCCGGTTCAAAAAGTACAAACGCAATCCTAGCGTCAAATATCGTGACCTAACGATCAATCGCGATGATGTTCAAGAGTTCCTTGAAGATGTAACCGACACCCCCCCTTGCCCGGAGTGTGGCAAGGACTTCTGGCGAGTGATCGTTACACCTGGAGAGAATGAGACATTGGTCATTCCGGCCGTAAACGCAGACGAGGACGGAGAAGTCGGCGACCACTATCTGGCTGTTGCCGTCGTAAGTTGCGACAACTGCGGGTATGTGAAGAAATTCACACTTCGAACAATTCACAACTGGATGGTGAAGCGTCTGCTGGAGACGGAGCTCGACGATGAATAATAAGGCCTCCCTCCGATCTGTAACGTCAGATAACGCTAGCGACTTCGAACATGTTGCGGGCGGTGGAGATCCGCCCGATGATGGTGGCATGCGGGATCGACTGACCAAGCTAGAAGCGCTATTGCCTACATTGGCTACGAAGGCCGATCTCGGGGATCTCAAAGTTGAACTCGAAAAGGGTCATAAGGAGAACCGGGCATGGATGCTGGCTACGGTCATCGCCCTCTTTCTTGGAACCTTGGCGGTTGGGAATTTTCTTGCGGCGGGCTTGAAGGAATCAACGAAGGATTCGGTGCCGAAGGAGACGACTGTGCCACAGCCAATCATCATCCAACTGCCGGCACAGACTCCGCCGCCGTTGCCGTCTCAGGCACCAACCTCGCCCCCCTCGCCACCAAAGCGCTGACAGAGAGCACCCCGCTCCGGCGGGGTTTTCAATGGGTGAAAGCCAGTGCAACCCGCTTGAGCCAGACGAAAAGCCTAATCTATGAACGGCTTTAGACTTCTGGCCGCGGCCACCAACGGCATTCCGTTGACAGGCGCATACGGAATTCCGTAGTGTAGATCCCGTCGCCCCAGTAACCGCCCATCCGGGCCGGGGCACGGAGACTTCCATGCCGCACCTGACTCTCAGCGCCCGCGCACCCGCCGTCGTGGAAGCGCGCCCGCAGAACAACACCGTCGTCCTCAAGATCGGGGACGCCCTGCTCAGCCTCGACGCTGACGAAGCCGCCCAGCTCTGCAGGGACCTCTCCCGCGCCTCCCTGGACCTTCGGCGCCCCATCCGCGTGGGCATGTTCCCTGCCCGGACGCTGGAGCTGCAACGCGGGAATGCCGATCTGGTGGAGGAAGCGGCATGAGCGCCTGTAAGCACACCCCTGCCGCGTGGACCGTGGACGAACGCACCTGCTCCTTGGATGGCGTCTCCATCACCTGGACCATCTTCAGCCGCGACCGCATCTGCATCGCGGATGGGCAGTCGCAAGAGCATCTTGGCGATACCGGAATCCACGAAGATGAAAGTCGGGCCAATGCGCGCTTGATCGCCGCAGCCCCGGACATGCTCTCCGCATTGCGCTCCAGCCGAGATGTGCTCGCCCGCGCAATCAAGGCGGCCGCCCCTGACCTGTTCGAATCCGACGAAGACGTCAACGAGCACCTGGCGATCAAGCGGATGGATGCCGCTATCGCGCGCGCCGTTGGCGGTGCCGCATGAGCGCCGTCATCCTCCAGTTCCCCACCAGCACCGCCGCGCGCGCCGATGGCGCCGGCCTGGCCGTGGCGATCGCTGCCAAGCGTATGGGCTACCGCCCCCACCACATCGCACGCGCCGCAGCACTGGCGCGCCGCGAGGTGCTGGACGGCCGCAAGAGCGCGGCCCGCGCCGTGGCCGACATGACCCGCGACCTGTCCTATGGCGCCCGGAACACGGGAGGCGATGCCGCATGAGCGTCTTCGTCTTCTTCCTGGGCGTGCTGATCGGCGTCGGCGTCACGGTCGCGGTAGCCGCCTGCTGGATGGAACGGCACCAGGCCGCGCACTTCGAGCAGCTGCTGAACCAGATCAAGTCGCTGGGACCGCGCGCATGACGGCAGCACCTGCCCAGTCCATGACCGTGGCAGCCACCGTGCGCGCCATGCGCCGCGCAGGCGCCGCCGGCCAGCCGGTGCCAGCCAATGAGGTGGCCGCCTGGGCGCGCACGTTCATGATCCAGCTGTACGGCCCGCAGAAGCCGGCTCGCCTCGAGTGCCGGCCAAAGCATTCGGCAGAGCCGTGGATGCAGGCTGAGGACGGTGATGTGGTTCACGCTCGCCGCCGGGGCCTGGATATCCGCGCGCTCTACCTGCACCCGAAGCCCGAGAAGCCCACCAAGGCGCACCGTTTCCGCGACGGGAACTGCCGCGACTGCGGCGACGGCGAGTTTTACGCCGGCCCCAACTGCGAGCCTCCCACGCCGACACCCGACAGCCGCGCCGCCCTCCCCTTCGACCCCGCCTGGTTCCGTGAACCCCTCCAGGCGCTGCACCGCATCGCAACCACCAAGGTCGTCAACACGACAGACGGGATGAAGTGGAAGAGCGAAGCCACCTACCTGCTCGAACGACTCGACCAGTACGACAAGGAAACCCTGGCATGACCAATGAATCGACCCAACCGGCCGTCATGTGGTGGGACGGCGGCGATCGCGCCATCACAGCGCGCGAGAAGGCCCTGATCGAAGAGCACAGCCCCAGTAGCTTTTCCATTCCGCTGCTCCCGGCGGAGGCTGTGGATCCTACGGACCCTTGGCGCGGCCTGTACCTGCCAGCCCGCATGCCGGCGCCTTCAGAGTATGGGGACCTCACCCATCCGGACATCCCTCGCTGGCCTGACGACCGCGAAGATGCGCTCGACACGCTGGTCCATGCCCAGGGCTTCGACTTCCACATTGTTGCTGGTGACTTCACCGAGACCGCTCTGGAAGATGGTGACGAGCTGTACTGGCAGGAAATGCGCGACTGGAACCCCGAAGCGCCCGAGGGTGAATGGCGCCTGGCGTGGAAGGGCGACACCGAAGACGGCCCCTATGCGTGGTTCGTTCGGCCCATGGCGCTGCGACCGGAATCCGTCGCAGCGCCCGTGCAGGCCATCGACCTTTCTATGCCTACCGCGATGATCGATCAGGCACTGGGCTATCTGTCCACCGCGTTGGACGATCTGGATTCCAGCCCTGATCGCAGGCCGGGGGTCATGGTGACCGCAGCGATGGGGTGCCTTCGCGAGGCTCTTGCGGGGGTGGCCCGTGGCTGACTCCCTCCTGCAGGACCTGGAAAGCATCCGCTACCAGCTGGACGCAATGAGCCACCAGGCTCCCACCAACTGGTGCGACGTGGCCGCCAACCTGCAGGCGCAGGTGCAGTCCCTGATCGATCGTGAGCGCGCGGCAGCGCAGGAGGCGGAACGTGGCTGAGCTGAGCGTCCGCATCGAGCTTTTCCTGCGTCTGGCCGAGCTGCTGGACCGTCGCCGCGTGCAGTGCACCGGGACCATTGCTCGCGCCGTTGGACGGTTGACCCCGGATGTTCGCAAGGAACTGCTGCGAATGGAAAAGGCGGGCACCGTGCAGCGATACCGCCCGTGGTGCCGCCAAGGTTCGATCTGGTGGGAGCGCGTTGCCGGGTCTGCCCGTGCCCCCACCACCCTGGCCAACGTCACCCCGCCGCGCGACCTGCGCACCCAGCTGCCGAAGGAGGCCGACCATGCGTGAGCGACCCATCCTGTTCAACGGCGCCATGGTGCGCGCCATCCTGGCCGGCCAGAAGACGCAGACGCGGCGAGCGGTCAAACCCGCGCCGCAGACCATCGTCAATTGGAAGACCGCACCGTGGGAGGGCGACGGTGCCGCGCTGATGACCATGCTGCTCGCACAGCAGCGTGGCTGCCCCTTTGGCCAGCCCGGCGACCGGCTGTGGGTGCGGGAGACCACCCGGGTAGACCGCACCACCAGCGATTCTGCAGAGCTGGCTCGTTACAGCGCCGATCAAGAGCCGGTCTGTTATCCAGTCGGAACAGGCAGCGGCTATGACGGCGCCTGGCAGCTGTGGTGGTATGACCGCGACATCTGCCCAAGCATCCACATGCCACGCAAGGCTTGTCGCCTGCTGCTGGAGATCACCGCTGTCCGCGTGGAGCCCCTGCAGGCGATCAGCGCACAGGACTGCATTGCCGAAGGCATGACGACCCGCTTCACCGTGGACGACGGCAACGACGATCTGCGCACCCAGTTTCGAGACCTTTGGACCAGCACCGGCGGAGACTGGGACAGCAACCCCTGGGTGTGGGTCATCGAGTTCAACAGGATCAATGAGGTTTCCAATGGCTAATGGCTCCCACTCTTTAATCCGCGAGAATTGCGGCTACGGCGAGGCAAGTTGTTCAGCCATCGCGGCCGGGGTGACCAAACAGCTTCACCAGCTCGTCCGGCAGCTCCTCAACCACAGTGGCCTGCATCGACGCGTGGGAACCATAGTGGTCGGCCAGCTGATTGATCAGCCTATTCATGGCGTCCAACAGCGCTCGCCCAGCGTTGGAACGGTTGGTCGCCATCTTCACACGACGATCCACCGGCAACGCAAGGATCGCCACGGGGTTCAAACCTGGTCCACGGTTAAAGCTCTGCCAAGCGGCAAGCAACGTGAGAGTTGCAAATGCGTCCTCGTCTTTGAAGCCTTCAAGCCGATCTGCGAAGCGCTCCACGAGCGCCAGATCCGGAAGAGGCTTGGGTGCGACAAATGCAGCGAGGGTATCGTCGCTGGGTTGATGCATGGATTGAGGGCGGATATTGGCGAGAAACACGAGCAATTCGCGTCGCGCAAAAATGAGCTCTCTGCTAAACGCATGCGCCAAGCGAACAGACCTGGTGTGTTCGGCTTGCTTCTGGTGTTCGTGTTCTCGGTCTTGCAGCTCAAGCGCAGTGCTTCGCTCCGCCACCGCCGCTTCCCTAGCGACATCAATCTGTCCTTTGGAAACGTAAAGGGCGACGATGACAGCCGCACTGGTAGCGACCGCCGAAGCCCAAGACGTGACGTCAGCGAAACGACTCTGCGGGATTCCGTAAAAGGTAACAGCAGCAGCCAAACCCACTACGCAGCCCAAGAGAAGCCAGCCCACTGGCTGCTTAAGCATCGCGAATGCGCGCACGCGCTTGATCATCTCGCCCCACTCCATTCTTCTCCCGTTGATTCTGCCATGGGTGCGGCTATGCGTGAGCGGCGAGCGCTAGACCTGAACAATGCAGCGGGGGGCAAGGGCAAGGGGGCCGCCTACCTCCCCGCATCTCGGCCGTTCGATTTCGTCTTCCGGGTCCATACCGGCGGCGGGTATACGTCGGACCTCAGACTCTTCGAAAAGAGTGAAGCATGACCCAGCGACACATCAGCCACCCCGAGGGCCTGCCCGCCTGCGCCGCCGGGCACAGCGCCCGCCACATCCACGACCAGCGCGGCCTCGCCGCCGGCGGCGGCCATTTCGTCGAATGCCGGTGCAGCGCGACCAGTAAGCACGCGCAGCCAGAGGCCGCCTTGGCCGAATGGCGCCGGGTCAACCGGCCTGCCCGCGCTCCCCGGCCTGCCCTACCGGCAATCGCGCCGCCAGCCGCTGACAACGTAGTGCAGCTGGACTTCGGCCTGGCCCCTCCCTCCCCGCCGCGCCAGCGGGCCGGAGGTGCCCATGGGCGCCGCTGAAAAACTAGACCTGTCCGGCAAGGACTGGCTGACGGTCGAGGAAGCCGCCCACTACTGCGGCGTGTCCAACAGCCAGTTCCGCAAGAACGCCCTGAACTACGGCCTCACACCCCGGCGCTTCATGGGAAAGCAGTTGTACGAGAAGGCGGCACTCTATGCCGCGATCCAAGGTGCTGAAGAATGGCAAAGGTTCGACTCTACTGGCGTGGCAGCAAGGCCTACCTCGACTGGGCAGAAGGTGGGGAGCGCTTTCGCAGGTCCATTGGGCAACCTGACGCCCGTGAGGCGGAGAGAATTCGTGCCGCGAAAGAAGCCGAGCTGACGCACGGAGTCCGGATCCTGGCGCGTCTGCCCAAGGTCCGCGATTACCTGGAGTGGTATCTGGACTGGTACGCGGCAGAACACCCCACCACCATCACGAAAGCCCGCAGCGAAGTGAAGCGCTTCATTGAGCGCTTTGGACACCGCCCAATCGACAGCATTCGCGCCGTCGAGGTAGAGCAGTACAAGCGATCCAGGTTGCTGGACGACAAGGCGGCAAAGGAAACCGTGGGTAAGGAGATTAGAAGGCTGAAGGCAGCGTTCAACCGCGGCGTCGAATGGAAAGAGCTGGACGTAAACCCCCTCACTTCGGTAAAGGCGCCTCGCGGCGTCCGGAGCGTGGCCGTCAAGTTCTACGACCGGGAAGCAATGCGGCGGCTATACCGGGCAAACCCAACGCGTGCACCGCTTTGGCTGTTCATGGCTCATACCGGGCTGCGCCGGGGCGAAGTGGTAGGGCTAGAGAAAAGTTCCGTCGTCTCGGGTCGTCTTCTTGTCGAAAGCGACCCAGACGAGACTGGCGCGGGCCGAACCAAGTCCGGAAAGTGGCGCGAAGTGCCGCTCAACCGCTACGCAAAATGGGCGCTCCGGCGCTTGCCCGATCCACTAGTATCCGTTCACAAAGACACTGTATCGGACTGGTTCGCCAAAGACGCAGCGGCGGCTCAGGTCGGCGGGCATCTACACCGCCTGCGGCACACCTTCTGCGCCCACATGGTCATGGGAGGCGTGCCGCTGCGACGGGTTCAGATACTCGCAGGGCACGCTGACTACGCCACGACCGAAAAATATTACGCACATCTTACGCCCGAGGGGGACGACAAGGCCGTTCGGGTTCTAACGTACTGAGTGAAGCGCTAGCCATTGGCTTCTTCCGCTTTCCGCTTTGCCTCTGCAGCTGCGAGCTCATTTTCCTGAGTTTGGAAGTCATCGATCATTGTCGCTAAACGGAATATTTCCGTCGCCAGTGACAAGCAAAGCATAACGGCATAGCAAAAGAACAGGCCTCCCATCCACCAGAAGAAGGGGCGAAGAGTTACGCCCACCTCTACAAGTGCTGCAGAAGGCGGAGATGACGTCTCATAAAAGAATTTTGCCACCAACGCCAACACGAGCGCGATCAGCTGCACCATGATGAAATGAGTGAACATCGCCATGAACGCAATGAACGGAGACGTCTCATTGGACCCAGCCTCTCTACCGGCAATAATGGATCGAAGCGCGTCACTGCCCAGGCTAACGAATATGGCGACGCCCGCAATGGCAAATCCCACCAGGCCCGGCACGACAGAGGTCACCAGATCCCACCACTTGGGCTGCTGAAAATACCAATAGCCCAACCCCGACACCGCCGCAGCGGCGTAGAAGTACTTTGAAGCGAATACAGAATTCCAACCTCCGTACTCAGCGAAGTAGCGGGGCATGCCCATTTATCATCCTTCTCTCAGCTCGTCTAACGCGCGGTCTGCAGCAATGCCGAATTCACCCTCATCGATGGTCGTCGACTTGCTGCCGTCGTAGGAATGAAGGTACTCGTAGGGCGTATCAACAGTTGAGATCTTGACCAGGCGATTGCCTCTCTTCACCGTTGCTTTAACTTGGCCATTGGTGGACGCCACTCGGAGATCGCTCTTCAACTCTTCATCGGGCTGAATGAAATCATTCTTCTTTGCCACAACGGACTGCTGGAGCCGGAGGGCGTGCAGCCTTTGCAACCGCTCTTTATAGGCTGTCTCTGCCTTCTTCCCAGAGTCGGGATTGGGAGCATGTACGACGAACTCAACCGTACGAAGGGTCTTGCTATTGACGATCTCTTCAATGGTATCCCTGGCAGGAAATACCGTGCAGACCACTTCACCGAATTCGTTTTCAATTGATTCGTTCGAAAGCAGTCTTTCGAAGAGTGCTCCAGCATTGTTAGGCGTGAGTCGTGCTCCGCCGTTACCGATCTCGAACACTAGAACATGGCTTTTCAGGTAGAAGCGATACCGGAAGAATTTTGCGTTTGGCTGGATGTTAGGAGGAATGTTCAATCCTTCCTTGTCATCGGACTCGGCCACTTTCCCCGACCGCACGTTCATCCAATCGCCCTTCACATCGATCCTGGTGAATGTGCCGATTAAACCCTGAACGTAAGGAGCCGAAGCAGGCCCCCCAGCAGGTGGTGCTAACGTGACCAGCCCGAAGCGATCACCTCGAATGCGCCCAGCCTTTCTGGTTCGACCGAGCTTCCTTATCAACAACTCATAATTCTTAGCGCTGTGCGGCTGCGTGACGATGTTCAACGCGCCTACACGAATTACCTTCTCCATGTGCCCCCCCCGACTGCGCGATCCGCGTCACGCACGCACCACACGTCACTGTGTAGCACCAGCAGTCTATCAGTCCGACTCGCTTGATTCGTAGCCCCTGTGCCAGGTGTGCCATATCCAAAACAAACCACGGCGGAATGGAGCAAACTCAGGGAGCGCCATCAACCTAAGCCATTGATTTTGGTGACCCCGGCCCGATTCGAACGGGCGACCTTCCCCTTAGGAGGGGGACGCTCTATCCAGCTGAGCTACGGGGCCATGTGCGGGCCAGGCGAGCGTGCCTGGCCGCAGGCTGCGCGCACATTGCGTACGTGCAGCGGTGAAGGATACCCACATTCAGCGGCAGGACCAAGGCCGATGGCGCCGCGCGGGTACGCCCGGGTCAGCGGATTTCCAGCTCCGCGAAGCCCTTGACCAGCTCGTCCACGGCCTTGATCTGGGTCAGGAACGGTTCCAGCGCGCTCAGCGGCAGCGCGCTGGGGCCGTCGCAACGGGCGTGGTCCGGATCGCGGTGCGCTTCCAGGAACAGGCCGGCCAAGCCCAGCGCCATGCCCGAACGGGCCAGTTCGGCCACCTGGCGGCGGCGGCCACCGGAGGCTTCGCTGCCGGCATCGCGGCGCTGCAGGCTGTGGGTGACGTCGAAGATCGCCGGCAGGCCCCCGGTGGATTCAATCATTTCGCGGAAGCCGAGCATGTCCACGACCAGGTTGTCGTAGCCGAACTGCGAACCGCGTTCGCACAGGATGATGTTCTCGTTGCCCGCTTCGCGGATCTTGGACACGATGTGCTTGATCTGCGTGGGGCTGAGGAACTGCGGCTTCTTGATGTTCACGGCACGGCCGGTCTGGGCGATGGCCACCACCAGGTCGGTCTGGCGGGCCAGGAACGCCGGAATCTGCAGCACGTCGACCACTTCGGCCACCGGGGCGGCCTGGGCCACTTCATGCACGTCGGTGATCACCGGCACGCCGAGCTGGCGCTTTACTTCCTCGAAGATGCGCAGCCCTTCGTCCAGGCCCACGCCACGGTAGGAATGGATCGAAGAGCGGTTGGCCTTGTCGAACGAGGCCTTGAACACGTACGGGATGCCCAGCTTGGCCGTGACCTTGGTGAAGTGTTCGGCCGCGTGCAGGGTCGAATCGAGGTCTTCGAGCACATTCAGGCCGCCAAACAGCACGAACGGGAGACGGTTCCCGACGACCACGCCTTCTGCAACGGTAACGTTCATTCAGATTCCTGGGGGGCGAACAATGGTGTCCATTCTAGCGGCCGCCGCGACCGGGCGGGCGGCGCCGTGTGGCGCTGCGGCAATGCCGGCTGGGCGCTCCTGATAGAATGGCGGGTCTGCACGCCGCCCCCCCCACCCTGCCAGCGGCTGCGCCCTTTTCGATCCGCAACAGGAGTTTGCATGTCCTCTGACCTGCTCAAGGCGCTCGGCCTCGACGCGACCAACGCTGGCACCTACCTCGGCAACGGCGAGTGGTCGTCGGCCACCAGCGCGGGCGTGATCACCTCGGTCAACCCGACCACCGGCGAGGCCATCGCCCAGGTGCACGCCACCACCGACGCAGACTACGAAACCATCGTGGCCCGTGCCCAGGAAGCCTTCAAGGTGTGGCGCACCACCCCGGCCCCGCGCCGTGGCGAAGCCGTGCGCCTGTGCGGCGAAGCACTGCGCGCCAACAAGGATGCGCTGGGTTCGCTGGTTGCGCTGGAAATGGGCAAGAGCAAGCCGGAAGGCGACGGTGAAGTGCAGGAGATGATCGACATCGCCGACTTCGCCGTGGGCCAGAGCCGCATGCTGTACGGCTACACCATGCATTCCGAGCGCCCCGGCCACCGCATGTACGAGCAGTACCAGCCGCTGGGCCTGGTCGGCATCATCAGCGCGTTCAACTTCCCGGTCGCCGTGTGGGCATGGAACTCGTTCCTGGCCGCGATCTGCGGTGATGTGTGCCTGTGGAAGCCGTCCAACAAGACGCCGCTGACCGCCATCGCGTCCATGCGCATCTGCAACGAAGCGCTGCGTGGCGCCGGCTTCCCGGACATCTTCTTCCTGGTCAACGACGCCGACACCGAGCTGTCGCAGAAGCTGGTGGCCGACAAGCGCGTGCCGCTGATCAGCTTCACCGGTTCGACCCAGGTCGGCCGCCAGGTCGCCGAAAAGGTTGCCCACCGCCTGGGCCGCTGCCTGCTGGAACTGGGCGGCAACAACGCCATCATCCTGGACGAGAGCGCGGACCTGAAGCTGGCCATCCCGGGCATCGTATTCGGTGCGGTCGGCACTGCCGGCCAGCGCTGCACCACCACGCGCCGCCTGATCGTGCACGAATCGATCTACGACAATGTGCTGGCCACGCTGGTCAAGGCGTACAAGCAGGTGGAGGGCAAGATCGGCGATCCGACCGATGCGGCCAACCTGATGGGCCCGCTCAACAGCGACAGCGCCGTGCAGCAGTTCCTGGCCTCGATCGAGAAGGCCAAGGCCAGCGGCGGCACCATCGAAACCGGCGGTACCCGCATCGACCGCGCCGGCAACTTCGTGCTGCCGGCCATTGTCACCGGGCTGAAGAACAGCGACGAAGTGGTGCAGCACGAAACCTTCGCGCCGATCCTGTACGTGATGAAGTACAGCACCCTGGACGAAGCCATCGACATGCAGAACGGCGTGCCGCAGGGCCTGTCCTCGTCGATCTTCACCCAGAACCTGAAGGTGGCCGAGCGTTTCCTGTCGGCAGCCGGTTCGGACTGCGGCATCGCCAACGTCAACATCGGCACCTCCGGTGCGGAAATCGGCGGCGCGTTCGGCGGCGAGAAGGACACCGGCGGTGGCCGTGAGTCCGGTTCGGATGCATGGAAGGTCTACATGCGCCGCCAGACCAACACCATCAACTACTCCGATTCGCTGCCGCTGGCCCAGGGCATCAAGTTCGACCTGTGATGGTTGAATGCCCCAGCCTGGATTACACCGGCCGCCGCGTACTGGTGGCCGGTGGCAGCAAAGGCATCGGCCGCGCGATGGCGCTGGCCTTTGCCGCTGCCGGTGCCCGTGTCTCGGTGTGCGCCCGCGGCGAACCCGGCCTGGCCGCACTGCGCGATGACGCCGCTGCCCAGGGACTGTCGCTGCACACCGCGGTGGCCGATCTTTCGCGCCTGGCCGATATCGAGCACTGGCTGGCCAGTGCCGCCGAGGCCCTCGGCGGTATCGATGTGCTCATCAACAACGCCACCGGCTACGGCATGACCGACGATGAAGCCGGCTGGGAAGCCAGCCTCGGCGTCGACCTGATGTCGGCGGTGCGTGCCTCCCGCCTCGCCCTGCCCTGGCTGACGCAGTCGGCCGAGGCCTGCATCCTCAACCTGGCCTCGATCGCCGCCCAGCAGCCGCGCCCCGGCGCCGCCCCGTATGGCGCCGCCAAGGCCGCACTGATGCACTACACCACCTCGCAGGCGCTGGCGCTGGCCCCGCACCGGATCCGGGTGAATGCCATTGCCCCGGGCTCGATCGAATTCGAGGACGGGCTGTGGGCACGCCGGCGCGAGCAGGACCCCGACCTCTACCACGGCACCCTGGCCAAGATCCCGTTCGGGCGCTTCGGGCAGCCGCAGGAAATCGCCGATGCCGCCCTGTTCCTGTGCTCGCCGATGGCGCGGTGGATCACCGGGCATACCTTGAATGTCGATGGCGGCCAGGTCCTGATGGGATAAACCCGTCGCTGGCCCTATGATTCCCTTGTCCCACCTTCCCCCAGGAGCCGCATGAGCCTCCCGCCCCGCCAAACCAGCGCCATGGCCCTGATCAGCCTGATCGCCGGCATCCTCGGCTGGACCGCCCTTCCCTTCCTGGGCAGCGTGGTCGCCATCGTCACCGGGCACATGGCCCGCGCCGAAATCCGCCGCCGCCCGCTGGAACTGGAAGGCGATGGCCTGGCATTGGCCGGCCTGATCATGGGCTGGGTGGTAGTGATCGGCAGCCTGTTGGCGCTGCTGGCCATCGTGCTGTTCTTCGGCGGACTGGCCTGGTTCGTTTCCCTGCAATCGTGAGGTGCCCATGAGCGGATCGGACGCAACCGGACGTTTCAGCAACCGCGTAGCGGATTACGTCCGCTACCGTCCCGACTACCCACCGGCGCTGCTGGACTGGGTGCATGGCGAGATGGGCGTACCCACCGAAACGCTGGTCGCCGACATCGGCGCCGGCACCGGCATCTCCACACGCCTGTTCCTGGCCACCGGGCATCCGGTGATCGCGGTGGAACCCAACGCGCCGATGCGCGAGGCGGCCGAGAAGCTGCTGGCCGCCGAGTACCTGCGCCTGAAGCTGGTGGACGGCACCGCCGAAGCCACCACGCTGGCCGACGACAGCGTCGGCCTGGTCGCAGCGGCGCAGGCCTTCCACTGGTTCGACACGGATGCGGTGCGCACGGAATGGAAGCGCATCCTGCACCCGCAGGGCCTTGCGCTGGTGTTCTGGAACTCGCGCCTGCTTGACGCCTCGCCGTTCCTGGTCGGCTACGAACAGCTGCTGCTGGAGTTCGGCACCGATTACACCCAGGTGGCCGAGCGCTACCAGGACGACGATGCCATGCGCGCGTGGTTCGGCCCGGGCCTGCGCGGCACCGCCCGGTTCCCGAACGCGCAGTACATGGATGCCGAGGGCCTGCGTGGCCGCCTGCTGTCGTCGTCCTATGCCCCGCCGCCGGGTCACCCGCGCCACGCGCCCATGCTGGAGGCGCTGCAGCAGCTGTTCGATGCGCACGCGGTCGATGGCAAAATCGCTTTTGAATACCAAACCCGTGCCTTCATCGGCACGCTGGACTGACTGGACGCCATGTACTCGCTTGCCCGACCCTTCCTGTTTTCCCTGGACGCCGAACGCGCCCATGGCCTGGGCCTGAGTGCGCTGGACCTCGCCTACCGTACCGGCACCACGCCGCTGCTGGCACGCCGCCCGGCCCCGTTGCCGACCAACGTGTTGGGGCTGAGCTTCCCCAACCCGGTCGGCCTGGGTGCCGGCCTGGACAAGAACGGCGAGCACATCGACGCGCTGTTCGCGCTGGGCTTCGGGTTCGTGGAAATCGGCACCATCACGCCGCGTCCGCAGGAAGGCAATCCCAAGCCGCGCCTGTTCCGGCTGCCCGCCCATCAGGCGATCATCAACCGCATGGGGTTCAACAACCTCGGCGTGGATGCACTGGTGCGCAATGTTGAACGCGCGCAGCGCCGCAGCGGCCTGCTTGGCATCAACATCGGCAAGAACAAGGACACTCCCAACGAGCAGGCGTTCGACGATTACCAGCACTGCCTGCAGAAGGTGTACCCGCTGGCCGATTACATCACCGTCAACATCTCCTCGCCCAACACCGCCGGCCTGCGTGAACTGCAGGAAGAAACCGCGCTGCGCCAGCTGGTTTCGCAGCTGCGCGAAAGCCAGGAAGCGCTGGCGGCCAAGCATGGCAAGCGCGTTCCGATGCTGGTCAAGGTCGCCCCGGACCTGAGCGACCGCGACATCGATGCCGCAGCGCGCGTGCTGGGCGAATTGAAGGTGGACGGAGTGATCGCCACCAACACGACCATTGACCGCAGTTCGGTTGCCGCCGACCGGCATGCCAGCGAAGCCGGCGGCCTGTCCGGCGCGCCGCTGCTGGGCCAGTCCACCCTGGTGCTGCGCCGCCTGCGCGCGCGCCTGCCCGAATCCACCCCGTTGATCGGCGTCGGCGGCATCCTGTCCGGTGCCGATGCCGTGGCCAAGATGGCTGCTGGCGCCGCGCTGGTGCAGTGCTACAGCGGCCTGATCTTCCGCGGCCCGGCGCTGGTGCACGACTGCGTGGAGGCGATCCGCCGACGCCGCGAAGCACCGAGCCGTGGCGCGGTGGCCCCCCTATGAGTACTGCAATGCCTGCCTGGTCACTGACCGAAAACGCCTCACTGAAGGCCCTCAACACCTTCCACGTCGACGCGGTTGCCGAACAGCTGCTGGAGCTGCACGACGCTGCCCTGCTGCCCGATGTGCTGGCCCTGCCCCAGGTCGCCGGCCACCCGCTGCTGGTACTGGGCAGCGGCAGCAACGTGCTGATCGCCGACGACGTGCCCGGCACCGTACTGGTATTCGCCAACCGCTCCATCGAAGTGCTGGAACACCGCGCCGACCACACCGTGGTGCGTGCCGGCGCCGGCGTGAACTGGCATGGGCTGGTGATGTGGTCGCTGCAGAACGGCCTGTCCGGGCTGGAGAACCTGGCGCTGATTCCCGGCACGGCCGGTGCGGCCCCGATCCAGAACATCGGCGCCTATGGCGTGCAGGTCGATGAGTTCATCCAGGCGGTGGAAGCCTGGGACCGCCAGAACAACGAATGGGTGCGGCTGGACGCCGACGCGTGCGCCTTCAGCTACCGCGACAGCGTCTTCAAGCACGATGCGGACCGCTACCTGATCAGCGCCATCGAACTGCGCCTGCCCCTGTTGCATGACCTGCGCCTGGGCTATGCAGGCATTGCCGAGGAAATGCAGGCGATGGGCGTGGAGCTGCCGGTGGCCGCCGACGTGGCCAACGCGGTGATCGCCATCCGCCGGCGCAAGCTGCCCGACCCGGATGTGCTGGGCAATGCCGGCAGTTTCTTCAAGAACCCGGTACTGCCGCTGGAACAGGTGGAGGTGCTGCTGCAGCATTTCCCCGGGCTGCCGGTGTACCCGGCCGAGCAGGACGACCGGCGCAAGCTCTCGGCCGCCTGGATGATCGAAGCCTGCGGCTGGAAGGGCTTCCGCGAAGGCGATGCCGGCGTGGCGCCCCAGCATGCCCTGGTGCTGGTCAACCACGGCAACGCCACCGGTGCCGAACTGCTCGCGCTGGCCCGGCGCATTTCCGCCTCGGTGCTGGAGAAATTCGGCGTTCCCATCGAACCGGAGCCGCGCCTGATCGGCGCGCAGTGGTGACCGTCCAGCTTGCCCTTCCCGCGCCGACACCGATGCGTGCGGCGCTGCTCATGCTGGGCAGTACCCTGGCCTTCGGGTTGATGGCCGTGGCGATCCGCTATGCCACCCGCTACGTGCCCACCCAGGAAGTGGCGTTCTTCCGCAACGCGTTCGGCCTGCTGGCGCTGCTGCCGTTCCTGTTGCGCCCGGGCAGCTCGCCGTTCCGCACGACACAGTTGCCCCGCTATTTCGTGCGCAGCCTGATCGGGCTGGCCTCGATGCTCTGTGCGTTCTGGGCCATCGGCCACCTGCCGATGTCGCAGGCGATCTCGCTGTCGTACTCCACGCCCCTGTTCGTCACCATCGCGGCCGTGCTGTTCCTTGGCGAGAAAGTACGCGCGCGCCGTTGGGCGGCCGTGGTCTGTGGCTTCATCGGGGTCCTGATCATCGTTCGCCCCGGCGCCGCCACCTTCAGCCCGGGCGTGCTGGTGGCGGTGCTGGCCGCCGTGCTGAGTTCGCTGGTTGCCATCCAGATCAAGCAGCTGACCCGCGTGGACGGGGCCGATACCGTGGTGTTCTACACCTACGTGTTCTGGGTTCCGCTGTCGCTGGTGCCTGCCCTGTTCGGCTGGGTCTGGCCCAGCGGCGTTGCGTGGGCCTGGCTGGCCGCTACCGGCGTGCTGGGCACGTTGGGCCAGCTGTTGTGGACCCGCGCGTTGCGGTTGGGCGAAGTCTCGGCGCTGACCCCGATCAGCTTCATGCAGCTGCCGCTGGTCAGCCTGCTGGGCTGGCTGCTGTTCAATGAAACGCTGGACCGCTGGACCGTCATCGGGGCGGGCATCATTCTTGCCGCCAATGCCTACATCGCACACCGCGAGGCGGTACTGGTGCGGCGCGCGGCATCCGAAGCCGCCACGGCCGGCGCCAAGCCGGGCGAGTAAGCACGGTCGACGAACCGCGCTACGCCACGGCAGCCCAACTGCGGGCAGCCGCGTCGATCACGTTGCCCGGCGCGAACTGCTCCTCCATGAAACGCAACGCCTGGCGGCGCTGGCTGGGCGGACGCGAGGCCGCACCCGGCTCCAGCAGCAGGTCGTGGAACTCCTGCAGGTCGTGCAGGATCCGCCAGTGGCGGTAGTACGCCAGCCGGACCGGATCCAACGCCACCGCGCCATAGCCTTCGCGGAACCGCGGCGGATCATCGCGTCCCCAGCGACCTCCCACCCCTGCGCCGACGAACATCAGGTCGCGCTCGCGCGGCGCCAGCACCATGTCGTCCCAGTCGATCAGGTGCAGCCCGCCATCGGCGCGCAGCAACAGGTTGCCGGCGTGCAGGTCGCCATGGCACAACCCCCGTAACCAGCGCTGCCCGGCAAGGCGCTCACGCAGCGCCATGCAGTGCTGCCAGACCTCGACCACCCGCGCCTGCCGCTGCCGCCAGACCCGCCGGTAGTCCTCCGCCAGGGCATCGGGAATGGGCCAACGCTCATCACCGCGCTGCAGCCACGACCCCACCCGCTCCACCGCGGTGTCATCGTCGAAACCCGGTTGCGCAAGACCGGACGCCAACCGGGCCGGCAACGCGGTGTCGTGCACCTGGCGCAACACCTGGCCCAGCCGGTGCCACTGCGCCTGCGACAGGGCCACTTCGAACCCCGACTCGCCCTCCACATAGGCAAACAGCGTCCACTGCAGGCCCTCGGCGTACGTGGCCGGGGCACCAGCAAGCGCGGGCTGCGGGGCCACCACCTCGTCCAGGCCGAGCGCGCAGCGCAAATGCTGCATGACCTCCCACACGGCATCGGCCACGGCATAGCGGCGGCACTTCAACCACCAGCGCGTGCCGTCATCGGAGGTCACCTGGTACACCGTGGCGCCCGCATCGGCACCCGCCGGCCGCTGCACGACATGGCTGACCTGCAGGCCGTAGGCCTGGGCCAGCACGGCGCCGATCTGCGACGAAGACAAATCCTGTGGATGCAGCATCAACTCCGCCGTGGCGCACGAACATCGCACCACTATCCCCGAATCGCGTCGATACACACAGGGAAATGCGTCACGAAGAGACGTAATTTCTCATTCGTTATCTTGATACGGGAGTCATACCGCAGCGCCCGCCGCCAGCGCCTGCAGTTCGCGCTGCAGCAGTGCCTGCACTTCTTCATGCTGGAACTGGGTAACGAACACCGGCACCGCAAATACGTAGGGCAGCCCATCGGCGTCACGGCGAACCACATACGCCAGCTGCAACCGTGCCAGGGCGTGGCGGACCTGCTCCGGATCGACCCGCGCACCCGCCGCATCGAATGCAGCCAATAGTTCCACCAGGGTGATGCCACGCTCGCCGCTGCCGACCAGCTGCGCACCGGCGACCTGGTACACCACGATGCGGTCGA
>Ga0209257_1000640_pt1 | contig 55997 bp, 51 predicted proteins | sample AraplaCvi_mCL_r2_FD_184277 | JGI IMG/M metagenome (GOLD analysis project Ga0209257, IMG submission 184277) | Arabidopsis root microbial communities from North Carolina, USA - plate scrape MF_Cvi_mCL_r2 (SPAdes) (version 2) | ecosystem: Host-associated > Plants > Roots > Endosphere | place: USA...
CGCGGCGCGCAGATCATCCTGTTGCCCGAACTCTTTGAGACACCCTATTTCTGCAAGGACCAGAGCGCCGATCTGTTCGAGCTCGCAAAGCCGATCGAGGACCATCCGACGATCGCGCGCATGCAGGACCTCGCACGCGAGCTCGGGGTCGTGCTGCCGGTCTCGGTCTTCGAACGCGCAAACAATGCGCATTACAACTCGGTCGTCATCATCGATGCGGACGGCGAGCAGCTCGGCCTCTACAGGAAGTCGCATATCCCCGACGGGCCAGGCTATCAGGAGAAGTTCTACTTCAGCCCTGGCGATACCGGCTTCAAGATCTGGGAGACGCGCTACGCCGCGATCGGGGTCGCGATCTGCTGGGACCAGTGGTTCCCGGAATGCGCGCGGGCCATGGCGCTGCAGGGCGCCGAGCTCTTGTTCTATCCGACCGCGATCGGAAGCGAGCCGCACGAGACGGAATACAACAGCTCCGACCATTGGCGGCGGGTGATGCAGGGCCATGCCGCGGCTAACATGGTGCCGGTCATCGCGGCGAACCGCATCGGCTTCGAGCAGGGCAAGTCCTGCGCTCTCACCTTCTACGGCCGATCCTTCATCGCCGGCCCCCGCGGCGAGATCGTCGCCAGCGCCAACGACCAGGAGACGATCCTCACCCAGTCCTTCGATCTCGCCCGTTTGCGGCGCGACCGCGCCGGCTGGGGCCTGTTCCGCGACCGCCGTCCCGATCTGTACACGGCATTGATGACGCTCGACGGCCAAAGCTGGAGCGACTGACCGAAGCGCCCCGGCAGGGCGCTTTGCGGACACTGTTAAGGTCTGCGGACATCCCGCGAATCGCCACGCAGGGGCTGGCTCGGTTGACTTTTGCCCTGGGGCCGGGGACAAATGCGCGTGGGATTTATGGCCGGCGGCGGCGCGAATCCGCGCCACCCAGCCGTGGTCTGTTGGCCCTGGTCTGTTTAGAACGACCCAAACCTGGAGGACATCGTGAGAGCATTTTCGATTGGCACGGTTGCGATCGTGTCCGCGCTGCTGCTGGCCGGTTGCGGCAAGGAAGAGAAGCAGGAATCGTCGCAGGCCGAACAGGGCAGCACGCCGGCACCGGCAACCACCAACGAGACAGCAACGACCCCGGCGCCGGCCACCACCAACGAGCAGGCCACCGCTCCCGCCGCCGCCCCGACCCAGGAAGCCGCGGCGACGCCGGCCGCCTCCAGCGGCGGCAAGGTCAATGTCTACAACTGGTCGGACTATATCGGCGAGCACACCAACGAGAACTTCACCAAGGCGACCGGCATCGCAGTCACCTATGACGTCTTCGACTCCAACGAAACCCTGGAAGCGAAACTCTTGGCCGGCAACACCGGCTATGACGTGGTCGTGCCGTCCGGCGCGTTCCTCGGCCGCCAGATCCAGGCGGGCGTGTTCCAGAAGCTCGACAAGTCGAAGCTGCCGAACCTCGGCAACATCGACCCGGTGATCATGAAGGCGACCGAAGCTTTCGACCCGGGCCACGATTATTCGATCCCCTATTTCTGGGGCACGGTCGGCATCGGCTACAACGTCGATAAGATCAAGGCGGCGATGCCGGAAGGCGCACCGACCGACAGCTGGGACCTGGTTCTGAAGCCCGAAGTCGTCTCCAAGTTCAAGGATTGCGGCGTCACCATGCTCGACGCGCCCAGCGATATCCTGCAATCCGTGTTGATCTATCTCGGCAAGGATCCGCACAGCGAGAAGGCCGAGGATTACGCCGAGGTGCAGAAGGTCCTGACGGCGGTCCGGCCCTACATCAAGTACTTCCACTCCTCGAGCTACATCAACGACATCGCCAACGGCGAGATCTGCCTGGCGATCGGCTGGAACGGCGATTTCGGCATCGCCCAGTCGCGCGCCGACGAGGCGAAGAACGGCGTGAAGATCCAGTACGTCATTCCGAAGGAAGGCGCCCTGCTCTGGGTCGATAACCTCGCCATGCCGAAGGACGCGACCAATGTCGAGCAAGGCTTGAAGTACATCAACAACATGCTCGACCCGCAGGTCGCGGCCGACAACGCCAACTACGTGCATTACGCCACCCCGAACAAGGCTGCGCTCGACAAGAACCTGATCGCAGCCGAGGACAAGGGCAACCCGGCGATCTATCCGCCGGCCGACGTGATGGCCAAGCTCTATGGCGACAAGGTCGCGTCGCCGGAACTCGACCAGCTCCGGACCCGCACCTGGACCACGGTCAAGACCGGCCAGTAAGCCGCGCCTCGATCATGCATCAAGAAACCCCGCGTCCGGTCCTCCGGGCGCGGGGTTTTTCCTTTCCTGCCTTCGATGCCCGGGCGCGATTGACAATCCGGGCTCGGACGCGGTCTGATGACGCCGGGGAAACAACGACGTTCCGGTTGCAATCCGGACGCTGAAACGAGGCTTCGGGCGATCCCTGTTCGGGACAATCCGGCGGCCGGCTCTCTACAGGGAGGGTGACATGTCGCGATCGACCGCATGGCCAAGGGCGATGGCCTTCGCCGCCGCCTTGGGCATAGGCCTTCTATTGTCGATGCGCCCCGCCCCGGCTGCGGGCACGGGCGATGCCGAGAAGGTGCTCAACGTCTCGAACTGGGCCGACTACATCGACATGGAGAACGTGAAGGCGTTCGAGAAGGAATACGGGATCAAGGTCAACTACGACACCTATGACGGCGACGAGACGCTGGAAGCGAAGCTGCTGGCCGGCCATACCGGCTACGACGTCGTCTTCCCGGGCTCGAACTATTTCGCGCGCGGTATCCGCACCGGCCTTTACGCGAAGCTCGACAAGGCCGCACTCCCGAACCTGAAGAACATCGACCGCTGGATCCTGGACCTGCTCTCCAAGCAGGCGGATCCCGGCAACCAATACGCCGCGCCCTATAACTACGGCACCAACGGCTTCACCTACAATGTCGACATGGTGGCGAAGCGGATGAAGGATGCGCCGGTCGACAGCTTGAAGCTGATCTTCGATCCGGAAGTGCTGTCGAAGTTCCAGGATTGCGGCGTCTCCTTCCTGGATTCCCAGGAGGACGTGATTCCGCTGGCCCTCGCCTATCTCGGCAAGGATCCAACCTCGCAAAGCGAGGACGACATCAAGGCCGCGGTCGACATGCTGGTGAAGGTGCGGCCCTATATCCGGAAGTTCGATTCCGCCGGTTATCTCAATGACCTGCCGAACGGCGATCTCTGCATCGCCATGAGCTGGTCTGGCGATTATGCGACGGCGACCCAGCGGGCGATCGACGCCAAGATCAAGATCAACCTCGCCTATACGATTCCGAAGGAAGGCACCAATATCTGGTTCGACGCGATGATCGTGCCGAAGGATGCGCCCCATCCGAAGAATGCGATGCTGTTCATCGATTTCATGATGCGGCCCGAGGTGGCGGCGGCGAACACCAACACGACCTACTACGCCACCGCGAACATGGCGGCGATGAAATACGTGAACAAGGAAATCCTGGACGACCCGGCGATCTATCCGGATCCCAAGGTCATGGCCAACGGCTATCCCAGCGTGGTGCGCGACGTCGAGATCCAGAAAGTCATCACCCGCGAATGGACCCGCTTCAAAACCGGACAATAGGAACTATCATGGCAGCAGAGAACCCTGCGCATTACCACACCAACACGCCCTGGAACGAGCCGGGCGCTGAGCCCTATATCCGGATTGACCACGTCACCAAGAAATTTGGCGACTTCGTCGCGGTGAACGACGTCTCCCTTAACATCTATCGCGGCGAGCTGTTCTCGCTCCTGGGCGGTTCCGGCTGCGGCAAGACCACCCTGCTCCGGATGCTGGCCGGTTTCGAAGAGCCGACCGCCGGCAAGATCTACATCGACGGCGTCGACATGGCCGGCATCCCGCCCTATGCCCGGCCGACCAACATGATGTTCCAGTCCTATGCCCTCTTCCCGCATATGACCGTTGAGGCCAATGTCGCCTTCGGTTTGAAGCAAGACGGCACGCCGGCCAACGAGGTCAAGGAACGCGTGCGGCAGATCCTCGACATGGTCCAGCTGACGCAGTTCGTCAAACGCAAGCCGCACCAGCTCTCGGGTGGCCAGCGTCAGCGCGTCGCCCTAGCCCGCGCGCTGGTCAAGGCCCCGAAGCTCCTGCTGCTCGACGAGCCTTTGGGTGCGCTCGACAAGAAGCTGCGCGAGGCGACGCAGTTCGAGATCATGAACATCCAGGACAAGCTGGGCATCACCTTCATCGTCGTGACCCACGACCAGGAAGAGGCGATGACGCTCTCGACCCGGATCGGCGTTATGCATCAGGGCCAGATCGTCCAGATCGGCACGCCGCAGGAGATCTACGAGTACCCGAACAACAAGCATGTCGCCGACTTCATCGGCTCGGTCAATCTGTTCGAAGGCCGGATGATCGAGGACGAGCCGGACCACGTGCTGATCGACTCACCCGAGGCCGGCGGCAAGATCTACGTCGATCACGGCATTTCCGCTTCGCCCGATGCCCGGGTCTGGGCGGCCATCCGCCCCGAGAAGATCCAGCTCACCAAGGGCGATCGCGGCGAGCCCTATAACTGCATCAAGGGCATGGTCAAAGGCATTGCCTATATGGGCAATCTCTCGATCTATCTGGTCCAGCTCGACAGCGGCAAGGAGGTGAAGGTCACCATGCCCAACCAGATGCGCGCCGCCGAACAGGAAATCGGCTGGGATGACCGGGTGACACTCACCTGGCACGCCAACAGCCCCGTCCTGCTGCTGTCCTGAGAAGCCATCATGAGCCAAGAGTCAATTCCGGAAGGCGGCCGCCTCAATCGAGCACCCGGGGCACGGAGCATCGGCAAGGTGCTGCACGCGATGGGCGTGAGGCCGCGCCTTGCAGTTATCCTGATCCCCTATCTTTGGCTGGTCTTCTTCTTCCTGGTGCCGTTCGGCATCGTGCTCAAGATCAGCTTCGCCAAGCTTGCCATTGCGCAGCCGCCGTTCACGCCGCTGTTCGTCTGCACCGACACCACCATAACATCGCTCTGGACCTGCTTCTTCTCCGGAAAACTCGATCTGCAGCCGACTCTCGCCGCCTACGGCTATCTCTTTCATGAGCCGCTCTACTTCAAGGCCTATTGGAACTCGGTTCAGACCGCTTTCTGGTCAACCATCTTCTGTCTGCTGATCGGCTATCCGATGGCATACGGCATGGCCCGCTCCAGCGCCACGGTGCGCAACGCCCTCTTGATGCTGATCGTGCTGCCGTTCTGGACCTCGTTCCTGATCCGGGTCTATGCCTGGATTGGCCTTCTGAAGACCAACGGCGTCATCAACAACATCCTCGGGTCATTCGGGATACTGGATCTGCTCTCTTGGGCCGGCATCCATGACGGCCCGCTGAATATGATGAACACGCAGTTCGCGGTCTATATCGGCATCATTTATTCGTATCTGCCCTTCATGATCCTGCCACTCTATGCGAATCTCGAGAAGATGGATTTGACCCTGCTCGAGGCGGCGAACGATCTCGGCTGCAAGCCGCTCAAGGCCTTCTTCCTGATTACGGTTCCGCTGTCCTTTCCAGGCATCGTCGCGGGCTCGATGCTGGTCTTCATTCCAGCGGTCGGCGAATACGTGATCCCGGAGCTGCTCGGTGGATCGAATACGGTGATGATCGGACGCGAGCTTTATAATGTGTTCTCGCAGAATCGCGACTGGCCCTCGGCCTCCGCGATCGCCATCATGGTCCTGGTCCTGTTGGTCGTACCGATCACCTTCTATCAGTACTATCAGAACAAGGAATCGGAGGCCGGCAAATGAGCAAGCGGCTGTCCTGGTTCATCATCCTGATGATGGTGCTCGGCTACCTGTTCCTTTATGGGCCGATCTTCTCGCTGATCTTCTTTTCGTTCAACGCATCGAAGCTGGTGACGGTTTGGGGCGGATTCTCGACCCAGTGGTATAGTGCGTTGTGGAACGATCAGCCGGTCATCACCGCTTTCCTGCTGAGCTTGCGCATCGCCGTGCTGAGTTCAACCGTAGCGACGATCCTCGGCACGATCGCCGGCTATGTCCTGGCCCGGTTCGGCGCCTTCGGTGGTCGAACGGTGTTCTCAGGCATGGTGACCGCACCGCTGGTCATGCCGGAGGTGATCACCGGTCTTTCCATGCTGCTGCTCTTCGTCTCCATGCAGGAGATGTTCGGCTGGCCGACCCGCGGCTTCACCACCATCACCCTCGCCCACATCACCTTCACGATGTCCTACATCGCCGTCGTGATGCAGTCGCGCTTCTCGACCTTGGATATCTCGCTCGAGGAGGCGGCGCAGGACCTGGGTGCCAAGCCGCTGAAAGTATTCTTCGTGATCACCCTGCCCATCGTGGCGCCGGCGATCGTCTCGGGCTTCCTCTTGGGCTTCACCATCTCGATCGACGATCTGGTGATCACCAGCTTCACCAGCGGCCCGGGCGCCAACACGCTGCCGATGGTGATCTTCTCCAAGGTGCGCCTCGGCCTCAATCCGGAGATCAATGCGCTCGCCAGCCTGATCATCGCGGTGGTCGCGACCGGCGTGATCATCTCCACGATCTACATGGCCCAGGCCGAGAAGCGCCGGCAGCGCGACATGCAGATGGCGGTGCAGGCGAACGAGTAGAGGAACTGACTGCATGTTTCCGGGTTAACGCGATGCAGTGAAGGACACGCAGTGCCGTTTGTGGTATGATCCATGCGCTGTTTGAAATCGTGAATGCCGTCGCGCGCTGCAACGCAGGACCGGAACGGAGAGCACCAAGACGACCTGCGAATTCAGTATAACGCCAAAGCCGCGGGTCTCGCGGTCGCGCAAAGATCGATCGCGAAGTCAACCCCTACAGGACACCGACAAATTCGAGAATCGCGGGGGTGACCTGAACGCATGCTGACGGAAGATCCGGCGTGCTCGCCTACTCCTTGACCAGCCGGAGCACCGTGCCGTTGCGGTCCTCCGTGATGTAGAGCGCCCCGTCGGGACCGGCTTTGACGTCGGTCGGGGCGCCGTCTGGATCTTCCCAGTCGAACACAAGCTCTGTGGGCTGATTCTGCGGCTGCCCTTCGGTATCGGTGGGGAACCAGACGATCCGGTGCCCGGTCTTGCGATAGCCGTGATAGCCGACGGCGAGCCCGCCGTTCCAATAGGCCATGCCGAGCGGTGCCGCATGAGCCGGCAGCGGGATCAGTGGCGGATGATAGCCGGTGCAGTTCCAGCCCTGGTATTCCGGGCTGGGAATGTTGGCGCCGTAGCAATAGGGCCAGCCATAGCGCCCGCCCGCGGTCAGCACGTTGAGCTCATCCGGTGGCAGGTCGTCGTCGTTCGGGAGCTCCGGGAGCAGATCGTCGATGCTGTCGCGGGAGTTCTCCGCCTGCAGGATCAGGCCGCTCGCGGGGAACTCGGCCAAGGCGACGGAGTTGCGCAGGCCCTCGGCGAACACCGTCCAGCCCTTGGCCTTCCCGGTGCTCCAGTCGAACTCGTATTCCCGCACCAGGCCGTGGCCTGCGGGGGCCCGGGTCTCCGGGCAGATCTGGTCCGGCTGCGGCAGGTCGCCATTGGCGCGCTCGCAGTTGTTGCTGGCCGCACCGACATTCACCAGCAGAGTCTTACGCTTGGTGAAGATCATGCTCACCAGCGGATGGCGCCCGTCGCCCGGCGGCCCCTTGACCGCGGATTTGCCGCCGATCACGTCCTCGACGGTCTTCTCGGGATTGCCGAGGTCGAAGCGCTTCACCCCGCCGACCACGCCGACGTAGATCTTGCCGTCGGGTCCGCGCTCGAGCCCATGGGGCTCCTTCAGGCCTTTGAGGAGCGACTTCTTCGCATAGCCGCCCTTCCCGTCCGGGATCAGCGCGGTGACCCGGCCGTTCTTTGTGCCCCAGCCGGTCATCTCGACAACCAACAGCGTTCCGTCCTTCAGCGGCAGCACGCCGCGCGGAAACTTCAGGCCTTGGGCGACCAAGCCGATGCAGAACCCCGGCGCCGTATGAATCGAGACTTTCGGCAAGCCGCCGCAACTGCCGGACGTCGCATATTGTCCTTGTTGCTTGGCCGACGCCGGAACAGCGGTCGCTGCGAGCACAGCGACGAGTGCAGAGGTCAAAAGGAAACGCATCGCCGGATATTTACTTGCCCGCTTCCAGCGTGATCGAAGCGATGCCCGCGGCGACGTTCAAGCCGACGCCGCCGGTGACGCTAAGCGGCTGCAAGGCGACCTGCTTCGAACTGCCGCCGAGCAGCACATTGGCGCCGAGGCCGAGACCCACTTCCGCTTCGCCGGTGACGCCGCCGTAGTGACCGGCGAGCGAGCCTCGCGCCACTTCACCCGGCGCGAACACCGCCCAGATGATCCGGCTCTCGGTGGTGAAACCGATGTCTACGCCGTATTTGTTGATCTCGCCGTGGTAGCGCTCGGTCTCGCCATTCGTGTGCTTGAAGACGCAGTCCAGATCCTTGGACGAACCGAAAATGAAGCCGACACCGCCCGAGACATGACAGGAAAGCGCGCCGACATTCACGCTGTTCTCTGTGCCGAACGACACGCTCCCGAACAGGGCCGCGCCCAGCAAGCCGGCACCGAGCCCCATCGCCGCCATACGCGCCTTCATCGTTTCCTCTCACTAATTCCCGGGAATTTGGACTGCCAAGTTTAGCATGGCCGGCCATCGGCAACCAATGCCATGCGCGGTGTCTGCCGGCGCGGCATCAATGGTTTGTGATCGCCGAATGCATTGTTGTTCAAGGGTTTTCGAGTCGGCAGCGGGGGTGAGGCAACCTTGTGATCGCGGTCACAGAACTTTTGCCGGGCAGAGACTACCTTACTCGAGCGAGGCGGGAACTACACCCAACCGTCCCCACGGACCCGCCTCGAGGTCACAGGCGCCCGACGTTCATCCCCGTCGGGCGCCTTCCTTTTTGGGGTCTACCAAGCGACCGCGTCGATCAAGCGGCCTTGACGCCGCCGGCCTCTTTCCGCCGCGCCACGAAATCGCGGAGCGCCTCGTCGATCGCCGGATCGATCGCGGGCGCAACAAACTCCGCCAGCGCCTGCTTCCAAATCTGGTTGGCCCGTTGCGCCGTGTCGAGGGCACCCGCCAGCCGCCAGTTCTCGAAGTTCCGCCAGTCCGACAGCAGCGGCGAATAGAATGCCTTCTCGTAACGCGCGAGGGTATGGGCCGCACCGAAGAAGTGGCCCCCAGGGCCGACCTCCTTCATCGCCTCGAAGCCCAGCGTATCCTCATCGACCACCAGAGGCTGCAGGAACTCGGCCATCGACTGGATCAACTCGACATCGACGATGAGCTTTTCGAAGGACGCGACCAGGCCGCCTTCCATCCATCCCGCGCCGTGCAGGATCAGGTTGGCATGCCCCATCACCGCGCCCCAGAGCGACATCTCGGATTCGTAGGCGGCCTGGGCGTCAACCGCGTTCGCGGCGCAGGCATTGCTGGATCGATAGGGCAAGCCGTAGCGCCGTGCGAGCTGGCCGCCGACCAGTGCCGCGCGTGTATATTCCGGCGTGCCGAAGGCCGGAGCACCGGTCTTCATATCGACGTTCGAGGTGAAGCCGCCATAAACGCAGGGGCAGCCCGGATTGACCATCTGGATGAAGGCAATGCCGGCCAAGGCTTCGGCATTCTGCTGTGCGAGCGCGCCGGCGACCGTCGCCGGCGCCATGGCGCCCGACAGCGTGAACGGCGTCAGGACCACCGGCTGGCCGTGACGCGCCATCGCCATCAGCCCTTGCAGCATCGGGATGTCGAGGCGCAGCGGGGAATTGCTGTTCACGATCGAGAAGACGCTCGGCTCCCGGGCGAGCTGTGCCTTGTCGATGCCGCGGGCGATCGCGATCATCTCGATCGCATCTTCGATGCGCTCGCGGCCCAACGAATAGGGATGCCAGATCTTGTCGGTGAGAGTGATTGCCGCGTAGTGCGCGTCGAGATGCCGGGTCGCGGGCGGAAGATCTGCCGGCTCGACCGGATAGCCTCCGGTGAACTGCACGACGTTGAAGGTCTGCACCAGCTTCAGCAGGTCGCAATAGTCGGCGAAGTTGCCGGGCCTGCGGCCGCGATCGAGATCGGAGACATTGGGCGCGGAGGCGACCGAGCCGAAGTTGATGTGGTTGGCGCCGAAGGTGAGATTGTGTTCCGGGTTGCGGGCGTGCAGCGTGAACGCATTCGGCGCTTTCGCCACGTGCTGCAGGACGAGCTCGCGCGGCAGGCGGACGCGGGTGCCGTCTGCCTGAACCTCGGCACCCTGCCGCTTCAGGATCTCGCGCGCCTCATCGTCCAGGAACTCGATGCCGAGCTCTTCCAGGATGCGCAGAGAGGCATTGTGGATGGCCTCCAGCTGATCGTCGGTGACGGCCTGGATGGGGCTGTAGGGATTGCGATAGGTGCGCCACGGCAGCTGGTTGAGCGTGCGCGGTTGGCGCCGTTCACGCCGCGGGCGTTGTTCTCTGGACATGGATTGCGCTAGGGCCCTGTTTCCGAAGGTAAACTCGGGTGGAACCTAGCAGACCGGGGCAATGAGCCATGCCGCAGAAAAGCTCATCCGGGCGATGCCGCTTCGGCATGCGCCCGGATGGGTCGGAACAGAGTGCGGTTACTGGGCGGAAGCGATGACGACCGGAGCGCCTTCCGACTTCTTCAGCTTGACCTTGGTGGTGGTGGTGCGGCCCGCCTTGATCGAGAGCTTCTCGACGCCCCAGAGATCGCCCTGGCGCGCGACCACGAGATAGTTGCCCTCGCGGATCAGGAGCTGCGGCGCGGCATCGGCGCTGGTGGTGACGAGCTGATAGGAGCCGTCGGCACCCGGCTTCTCGCGCACGATCTGCCAGGTGACGTCCTTCTTCAGCGTCGTCCCGCCGACATTCGCGGCGCTGAGCTTCGCATTCCCGGCATAGAGATTGATCGTGTAGGTGTAGGACTGGTTCGGCGCCAGCGGGATGACGAGATCCGACTGCGTGCCCTTATAGGCGGCGCGGATCACGTAGCTGCCGGCAGGAAGATTGAAGGTGGCGTTCGGCCCGGTCTTCTGCGCCACCAGCTCGCCGTTCTCGGTGATGCCCTTGGAGTAGGTGAAGACCTGCCAGCCGATCGGATCGGTGATGGCGCCGCGGCCGGAGTTCGGGATCATGCCGATCGTGAGCTTCGAATTGGGCTTCACGATGACCTTGGCCGTCTGGGGTGCGGCAGCAGCGGCGGCGCTCTTTGCCGGCACCAGCGGCTTCACGGAGCCCGTAGCCGGCGCGCCGGTGGCGGCCGCCTGCTGGATCGGCTTCACCGCGGCGTTGGCGTCGCTGACGACGATGTTGCGCGTCTCGGCAGCGGAGCCCACAACAAGGCCCTGCTTGATATGAATCGTGCCGCGGATCGCCTCGATCACATAGTGACCGGGTTTCAGCTCGGCTTTGAGGACGGCATCCGACCCGACGGCGGCGGGTGTCGGCACGACCTTGCCCTCCTTGTCGAGGCGCATCACGCGCCACTGCACCGGCTCGGAGAGAACGGCGCCGCCCGGACGGTCGACGGCGCTCAAGGTGACCGGGCTCGCCCAAACCGGCGACGCCGCGAAAACGATGGCTGCCGCAAGCGCCAGCCGACCAAATCGGATGCCCACGCGAAGGACTCCCCTGAGTTAGGAATTGCTGGCCGGATTGATACCCCGATGAATCAGGCCATGACAAGGCAAATCCTCGAATCGGCTCAACAAATCATCGTGTTAAAGGACAGTCTCCGAGTCCCCTGGGTGTGAAATCGCCAGCCCTCGGCCACGCAAAAAAGCCGCCATGTGAAACGCCATCGCCCGATCCGGGTAGAGCGGGACCGAACCGACCGGGCAAGCCCGCCGGGCAAGGCAACCGATTGATCGGCAGGCCTTCCCTTCCCGGCTTGCCACATGCGCGGCGCACTTATCCACAGCGTAGCCGGAGGGGGTGACAGCGCCCGCCGGGCAGGCCGAAAGGCAGGGCTTTTCGGTGCAGGCATCGCAGGGATGGACGCGGAACGGGGCCGCCGGCAAGTCCAGCGCTTGATCAAAGACAAGCGCCGCCCGATACGCGTGCCAGAGACCGAATGTCGGGTGAATCAGGACCCCGAGCGGCGACGGCTTCACGCCTTCCGCCCGCATCGCCCAGCGCTGGAACGGCAGCCAGGGCGGTCCGTCCGACGGGAACGCCGCCCGGGCACCGAAGCGCTCCGCGATCGGCAGGACGACGCGTCGGGTCCAATCGTCCAGCGGATTGTCGCCCGCGGTTTCATCGTGCTTGAAGAATGACTCGTAGAGTGCCGGGCCGGCATTGCCGATCAGCACCAGCGTGCGACCCCGCTGCGGCGAAGCCAATGCTGGAAATCCAGTGAGCGCGCTTTCATCCGCCTCCGTCAGTCCGAAGCCGCCGCGGACCAGCATGCCGTGGCGTTCCAGCGCTGCCGCAAGTTCCATCAGTTGGCTCTTGTCGCTCATCGACGGGGACTCTACGCTCCGACCCGAACATGACCAAGCGGAGAGGCGCCATGGAGTCCGACACGATCGATTTCATCAACATGGCGGACGGCACGCGCGAGGAATACGAGCTTTTGGAGCGGCATTACCGCCGCTTCACCGACGCCCTGCCCGAACGGCTCATGTCCCATCTCAAGCTGCTTTCGGGCGATCTCATGGGCTACAAGATCGATCGGTTCCAGCATTCGCTGCAATCCGCGACGCGCGCGCATCGCGACGGCGCCGATGAAGAGATGGTGGTCGCCGCCCTGCTGCATGACATCGGCGATACCATCTCGCCGGAAAACCATTCGGAACTCGCCGCCAGCGTGCTGCAGCCCTATGTGAGTGCCAGGACCCACTGGATCGTCAAGCATCACGGCGTGTTCCAGGGCTATTACTACTTCCACCACCTCGGCGGCGACCGCGACGCGCGCGAGCGATTCAGGGGCCATCCGCTGTTCCAGCCCTGCGCCGATTTCTGCGCGCGCTGGGACCAGAACTCCTTCGATCCCGACTACGACACGATGCCGCTCGAGGCCTTTGAGCCGGCCCTGCGGCGTGTGTTCGCCAGAAAACCGTTCGGCGACCACATCGGCGAGCCGGTTTAGCGCCCTACTCCGCCCCCGCCAGCACCGGCTGTTCCACCGCGCTGCGCTGCACCGGGCCGGCGCGCTCGCGGCGCGGCGTCTTGCCGAAGAAATCGCGATAGCATTTCGAGAAATGCGAGGCCGAGACGAAACCGCAGGCGAGCGCGATGTCGATCACCGACATGTTGGTCTGCAGCAGCAGCAGTCGCGCGCGATTGAGGCGCAGTTCGACGTAATACCGCGCCGGCGACTTCTTCAGATACTTGGCGAAGAGCCGCTCCATTTGCCGGCTGGAAAGCCCGGCGGCGTCGGCAAGATCGCCGCGTGACAGCGGCTCCTCGAGATTGGCCTCCATCTGCTGGATGACCTGGATCAGTTTCGGATGCCGCACGCCGAGACGCGCCGTCAACGCCATGCGCTGATGGTCGTGGCGATCGCGGATCCGCTCATGGATGAACTGCTCGGAAACCGCCGCCGCCAGCTCATGCCCGTGTTGCTGGCCGATCATGTTCAGCATCATGTCCAGCGCCGCGGTACCGCCCGAGCAGGTGAAGCGGTTGCGGTCGATCTCGAACAGCTCCGCCGTGGCTTCCACTTCGGGGAAGTTCTCGGTGAAGCTCGCGAGATTCTCCCAATGGATGGTGCAGCGATAGCCGTTCAGCATGTTGGCGCGCGCCAGGATATGGCTGCCGGTGCAGAGCGCGCCGATATCGGCGCCCTGGCGCTCCGCGCGCCGCAGCACCGCGAAGACGTTGCGGTCCTCATAGAGATGGCCGTCGATGCCGCTGCAGAGGATGACGGTGTGATAGTTGAGCACCTGGTCGGCCGCACCCGACGGCGTCAGCTGGATGCCATTGCTGGCCGCGACGGGCTTTCCATCCGGCGTGAACAGGTGCCAGCGATAGAGCTCCTTGCCGCTGGCGCGGTTGGCAAGCCGCAGCGGCTCGACCGCCGAGGTGAAGGCGATCATGGAGAAATTGGGCACCAGCAGGAACGCGATCTGCTGCGGCAGCTTGGCCGGAAGATCCCCGAACATGGTCACGCACCGCCTTCCAAAGCGTCCCGATGGACTTCGAGATGAGACTTGCCCATTTGCGCCATTTCCCTCGCCGAGGACGTGACGGAAAACGACGCCAAGAGGATAAATCGCGACGCTTATAGACCGCAGGCAGAGAGGCGCCAAGGACAATCGGTTGGCGGGGTTGCATTTCTCCGGGCCAGCACGCTCCTGGGGAAATTTTCGGCAAATATGATTAATATCAACCGCCTAATGCGCAAATTTGGTCCGGCGGGTGATCGACGATCGGTGCCGATGAGAAAAAGCCATGGAGTCTGTGCGGATTTCGCGCGGACTCCTGGCCTAGCGCCCGGCGAAACGACGCTCTCAGGCAAAACCGGCGCATTGTCGCAGGGCCGCGGTCCAATCCGACAAGGGCCCTTACGATTTCCGGAAATTCAAGGACTTGGCATGGGAAGCCGTTGACCCTGCGACGGGATCACGACATTAGATGGCGCGCGGTCATCGGAAGCCCTGGGGCCGCCTTGGCAGTATGCCGCGCGAATCAATCTGGCGCCGCCGTTGCGAGCGCCCGGGGACCCGCATGAAACAAGCCTATTCGATCTTCGCCCTGGTGCGGAACGCGCTCAATTATCACCAGGACTGGCAGGAGGCCTGGCGCAGCCCGGAGCCGAAGCGCGAATACGACGTCATCATCATCGGCGGCGGCGGCCACGGTCTCGCCACCGCCTACTACCTCGCCAAAGAGCATGGCATCACCAATGTCGCGGTGCTGGAGAAGGGATGGCTCGGCGGCGGCAATACCGGCCGCAACACCACCATCGTCCGCTCAAACTATCTCTGGGATGAATCGGCGCATCTCTACGAGCATTCGCTGAAGCTGTTCGAGGGCCTCTCCCAGGACCTCAATTACAACGTCATGTTCAGTCAACGTGGGCTGCTGAACCTCTGCCACACCGAACACGACATGCAGGCGACGCGCCGGCGCGTCTATGCCATCCAGATGAACGGCATCGATTCCGAGATGCTGACCCGCGAGCAGGTTCAGGAGATGGTCCCGATCCTCGATTGCTCGCCCAAGGCCCGCTATCCGGTTCTCGGTGCCAGCCTGCAGCGCCGCGGCGGTGTCGCGCGCCATGACGCGGTCGCCTGGGGCCTTGCCCGCAAGGCCGACGAGCGCGGCGTCGATATCATCCAGAACTGCGAAGTCACCGGCTTCGACATCGTGAACGGCGTGGTGAAAGGCGTCCAGACCACGAGGGGCCCGATCGGTGCCAAGAAGATCGGCATCGTCACCGCCGGCCATTCGGGCGTGATGGCCGGCCTCGCCGGCTTCCGCCTGCCGGTCGAAAGCCATCCGCTGCAGGCGCTGGTTTCCGAGCCGATCAAGCCGATCTTGAACACCGTCGTCATGTCGCCGCAGGTTCATGTCTATGTCTCGCAATCGGACAAGGGCGAGCTGGTGCTCGGCGCCGGCATCGACTCCTTCAACTCCTATGCCCAAGCCGGCAGCCCGCCGATCATCGAGAACCAGCTCAACGCGCTGACCGATCTCTATCCCTGCTTCAGCCGCTTGCGGATGCTGCGGCAGTGGGGCGGCATCGTCGATACCTGCCCGGATGCGAGCCCGATCATCGGCAAGACCCCGGTCGAGAATCTCTTCATCAATTGCGGCTGGGGCACCGGCGGCTTCAAGGCCACGCCCGGCTCCGGCAATGTCTTCGCCCACACGATCGCGCGCGGCGAACCGCATCCCTTGGCGGTGCCGTTTGCGCTGGAGCGCTTCACCACCGGCTATCTGATCGACGAGCACGGCGCCGCCGGCGTCGCGCATTGAGAGGTCGAAACGCATGTTCCTGATCCACTGCCCCTATTGCGGCCCGCGCGACGAGCACGAGTTCGGCTACGGCCACGAGGCGCATATCGCGCGCCCGACGCTCGAGCAGCAGGGCACCATGACCGACGCCGAATGGGCGAACTATCTCTTCTTGCGCACCAACCCGAAGGGCGTGCATTTCGAGCGCTGGGTCCACACGAAGGGCTGCCGCCGCTGGTTCAACGTGGCGCGCCACACCGTCACCCATGAAATCCTGAAGGTCTACAAGATGGGCGAGCCGAAACCCGATCTCGGGACGGAGAACAAGTGACCATGAGCGCCCAGACGAACCGTCTCAATGTCGGCGGCCGCATCGACCGCAGCCGGCCGATCACCTTCAGCTTCGACGGCAAGAGTTATGCGGGCTTCGCCGGCGATACCCTTGCCTCCGCGCTGCTCGCCAATGGCGTCCGCCTGGTCGGCCGCTCATTCAAGTACCATCGGCCGCGCGGCATTGTCACAGCCGGCGCCGAGGAGCCGAACGCGCTCATCCAATTGGGCGTCGGTGCGCGCACCGAGCCCAACACCCGCGCCACCCAAATCGAGATCTACGAAGGCCTCGTCAGCGAGAGCCAGAACCGCTGGCCCTCGCTCACGTTCGACATCGGCGCGATGAACAGCCTGATCCATCGCTTCATCCCGGCGGGCTTCTACTACAAGACCTTCATGTGGCCGGCGAAAGCCTGGCTGTTCTACGAGAAGTTCATCCGCCAAGCGGCCGGCTTGGGCAAAGGATCGACCGAGGTCGATCCCGACCGCTACGACAAGCTCTATCACACGACCGACGTGCTGGTGATCGGCGCCGGGCCGGCCGGCCTCGCCGCTGCGCTCGCCGCAGGTCGCACGGGCGCGCGCGTCGTGCTCGCCGACGAGCAGTCGGAGATGGGTGGTTCTCTCCTGAGCGAGAACACCGCCACGGTGAACGGGCAGCCCGCCGCGCAATGGATCGCCGATGCGTTGCGCGAGCTCGCTTCCCTGCACGAGGTGAAGCTGCTCGCCCGCACGACCGCGTTCGCCTATTACGACCACAATTCCATGAGCCTGGTCGAACGCGTCACCGATCATCTCGGTCCGACCCCAGGGAAGCCGCGCCAGCGGCTGTGGCGCATCCGGGCGAAGAAGATCATCCTCGCCACAGGTTCGATCGAGCGGCCCTTGGTCTATCTCGACAACGATCGCCCGGGCTGCATGACCGTCTCCGCGGTCCGCACCTATGTGAACCGCTACGGCGTCATGCCCGGCCGACGCGTCGTGTTGCTGACCAACAACGACAGCGCCTATCGCGCCGCGCTCGACCTCGCCAATGCCGGCATTACCGTTCCCGCCATCGTCGATCTCCGCGGCGAAGTCACCGGCCCGCTCGCAGCATCCGTCCGTGAAAAGGGCATCGAGATCCTGGCCGGCCACGCGATCACCAAGGTCCATGGCGAGCAAGGCGTGAAGGAAGTCGAGGTCGCGCGCCTCTCCGGCGACGGCAAGACCATCGCCGGCGGGATGCGCCGCATCTCCTGCGACTGCGTCGCCTCCTCCGGTGGCTGGCAGCCGACCATTCATCTCCATTCGCAGACCCGCTCCAAGGTGAAGTGGGACGACGCAATCAACGCCTTCGTCCCCGGCGACACTATTCCCGGCCAGAACTATGTCTCGATCGGCGCCGCGCACGGTATCTTCGATCTCGCCGAGTGCCTGACCGAGGGTCATGTGGCAGGAACCGCCGCGGCACTCGAAGCCGGCAATGGCGGCAATGCCGGAACCGCTCCGGCCGCCGAAGCAGCTGCGGAAGAGCAGCCGCAGCGCCCGCTCTGGATCGTGCCCTCCGAGAAGCCGGTCGGCCAAGGCGGCAAGCATTTCATCGACTATCAGAACGACGTCACGGCCGGCGACGTCATGCTGGCCCATCGCGAAGGCTATCGCTCGGTCGAGCATCTGAAGCGCTACACCACCATGGGCATGGCGACCGACCAGGGCAAGACCAGCAACGTCAACGCCCTCGCCATCATGGCAGGCTTGAGGAACGTCGAGATCCCGGCGGTCGGGATCACCACGTATCGCCCGCCCTATACGCCGGTGACCTTCGGCGTCTTCTCCGGCCGCGACAAGGAAGAGTTCCTCGAGCCGGTGCGCAAGACGCCGATGCACCAATGGCATGTCGATCACGGCGCCAAGTTCGAGCCGGTCGGCCAGTGGCACCGCGCCTGGTACTATCCGAAGCCCGGCGAGAGCATGCATGACGCGGTCAACCGCGAGGTGAAGGCGGCGCGTACATCCGTCGGCATCGTCGATGCCTCGACCCTCGGCAAGATCGACGTGCAAGGCCCAGACGCCGCCTGGTTCCTGGACATGGTCTACACCAATGCCTGGTCGAAGCTCGGTGTCGGCAAATGCCGCTACGGCTTCATGTGCGGCGAGGACGGCATGGTGTTCGACGACGGCGTCACCAGCCGCATCGGCCCCGAGCACTTCCACATGACCACCACGACCGGCGGCGCGCCGCGCGTCATGGCCTGGCTAGAAGAATGGCACCAATGCGAATGGCCGGATAAGAAGGTCTACTTCACCAGCGTGACCGAGCAATGGGCGGTCATGGCGATCGTCGGCCCGATGGCGCGCAAGCTCCTCGCCGATGTCTGCAGCGACATCCCGCTGGATGACGCATCCTTTCCGCACCTCTCGTTCAAGGACGGCACTGTCGCCGGCGTGCCGGCGCGGGTCTTCCGCATCACCTTCACCGGCGATCTCTCCTACGAGATCAACGTGCCGCCGTCTTATGGCTTGCATGTCTGGCGCGCCTTCATGCAGGCGGGCGAGAAATATGGCATCACCCCCTACGGCACCGAGGGCCTGCATGTGCTCCGCGCCGAGAAGGGCTTCGTCATCGTCGGACAGGACACCGACGGCACGGTGACGCCGCAGGATCTCGGCATGGACTGGATCATCGCCAAGTCGAAACCGGACTTCATCGGCCGCCGCTCCATGCTGCGCTCCGACACGAAGCGTCCGGACCGCAAACACCTGGTCGGCTTGCTCACCGAGGACCCGAAGATCGTCGTGCCTGACGGCGCGCAGATCGTCGAGCACCTGAAGGACAAGCCGCCGATGGCCATGCTGGGGCACGTCACCTCGAGTTATTGGAGTCCGAACATGGACCGCTCGATTGCCATGGGCCTGGTGAAGAACGGCCGCAACCGCATGGGCCAGACGCTCTATGCCTGCTGGGAGAACAACCGGGTGAAGATGAAGGTGACCGAGCCTAAGTTCTTCGATCCCGAAGGAGCGCGCGTCAATGGTTGAAGCCTATCAGCGCCGCAGCGCTCTCGCGCATTTCGGCCTCACCGCTCTCGCCGGCCAGAAGACGGATGGGGCCGGAATCACCCTGGGCGAGAGTGCGCACCGCACGATCATCAACATCCGCGGGGATTCTAACGACAATGCCTTCACCGCGGCCGTGAAGAACACGACCGGCGTCGATCTGCCGCTCGCCGCAAACACCGTCGCGGCGGCGGGCGACGTCCGCATCCTCTGGCTCGGGCCCAACGAGTGGTGGGTGGTCGGCACCGATGCCCGCCGCGCTGGCTTGATCGACGGCCTGCGCCAGGCCTTCGCCGGCCAGCACACCAACGTGACCGACGTCTCCGAGAGTCGCACTGTCATCACCATGACTGGCCCGGCTTCCCGCGACGTCCTCGCCCGCGGCATCAGCAACGATCTCCACCCCCGCGCCTTTGGGCCCGGCCAGTGCCTCCAGACCAGCCTCAGCCGCACCAACGTGCTGCTGCACCAGACCGACAACGCACCCAGCTACGAGATCTACGTGCTGAAGAGCTTTGCCGACTATCTCTGGCGCTGGCTCGGCCTGATCGCCGAGGACTTTGGGATGAACGTCAAAGCCGACTGAGCAGTTCGGGAAGAACGAGGCCGGCCGGACCGCGCAGGTTGAGCGCGATCCGGTCGAAGGCGGTCGGCTCCGGATTAACCTGGACCACCAGGGCGCCCGCCTCCCGCGCCACCAGCGGAATCCGCGCCGCCGGGTGGACGGTGGCGGAGGTGCCGACCGACAGCACGATCTCCGCCTGCTCAGCTGCCGCAAGCGCCGCACGCCACGGTTCCTCCGGCAAGCCTTCGCCGAACCAGACCACATCCGGCCGGCATAATCCGCCGCAGCTTTCGCAGCGCGGCGGGGTCTCGAGATCGTGCGGCACTTCCGGCGTCGAGAGGCCGCAATCCGCGCACTTGTTGCGGAACACGCTGCCGTGGAGATGGATCGGCGCCGTGCTGCCGGCGAGCTCGTGTAGCCGGTCCACATTTTGCGTCACCAGCACGGTTTGCGGCCGGCGCGCCTCGAAGGCGGCAATGGCCTGGTGCGCCGGGTTCGGTATGACACCGGCATGCACCCGGCGGCGCCACTGATACCAGCGCCACACCGTCTCCGGATCGCGCGCGAAGGCCTCCGGCGTCGCCAGGTCCTGCGGCTTGTAATTCGCCCAGAGCCCAGTCTGCGCGTCCCGGAAGGTCGGCAAACCGGATTCTGCGGAAACTCCGGCACCGGTGAAGAACAACACGCGCTCGGCCGCGCGCAAGGCATCGACCAGCGATGCCGGAATCTCCGTCACGCCTCCGCCCCGACGAAGTCCTTCGGGATGAGATAGCGGGCGGCGACCAGCACCATCGCCGTGGTCAGCGCCAGAATGATCGCCACCAGCGCGTTGATGTCCGGCGTGAAACCGAGGCGCATCATCGCCCAGAGCCGCAGCGGCAGGGTGTTCTGCGTGCCGGTCACCAGGATGGTGATCATGGTTTCGTCGAACGAGAGCGCGAAGGCCAGCACGCCGGCGCCGATCAGTGCGCTCTTCAGGTTGGGCAGCAGCACGTAGAAGAAGGTCTGCAGCGCACTGGCGCCGAGATCGTACGAGGCCTCGATCATGCTGAAGCCGATCCCCTGCAACCGCACCAGGACCGTCCGATAGACCAAAGCCAGCACGAACACCGTATGCCCGATGATGATGGTGAGCATAGAACGGTCGATCGAGACCTCGCGGAAGAAGATCAGAAGCGACAGGCCGGTGATGATCGGCGGCATCAGGAACGGCAGGAAGACGATGAACTGCAGCAGTGCCCGCAAACGTGAGCGGCCGCTGTTGCAATGGAGCGCGATCACCGTCCCCAGCACCAGTGAGGCCGCGACCGCCGAGAGTCCGACGATGAAGGTGTTCTCCACCGCTTCCAGCACGCCCTCGTTTTCCGCGAGCTTGCCGTAGGCGTCGAGATTCATCTGGCTCCAGTCGACCGAACCGTACTTCACGGTGAAGAAGGAGGTGACGATCGGGATGAAGATCGGCCCGTAGAGCAGGACGAAGACCAGCAGGGTCACAAGCGACAGCACCAGGGTCGCAAGCGGAGAGCGCTTCATCGCCGCGCCTCCGCACGCTCGCCGCCGAACCGGGCCCCGAGCGCGATTGCGACGATCACCACCGCCGCCAGGATCACGCTCAACGCCGCGCCGAACGGCCAGTTGAAAGCGGTGCCGAACTGGCTGTAGATCACCCGTCCGAAGGTGAATCCGCTCTGCCCGCCCACCATCTGCGGCGTCAGGAAATCGCCGATCGCGAGCACGAAGACGAAGGTTGCCGCGCTGATGACGCCGGGGAGGCTCATCGGGAGAACGACCCGGAAGAAGGTCTGCGCATTCGAGCCGCCGAGATCGGCCGAGGCTTCCAGCAGGTTCCGCGGAATGCGCTCCAGCGACAGGAAGATCGGCAGAATGGCGAAGGGCAGCAGCAGTACCGAGAGAGTCAGCAATACGGCGTTCAGGTTGAAGACGAAGAAGGTGAGCGGCTGGTCGATCAGCCCGAGCGCGATCAACGACCGGTTCAGGAATCCGTTTCCGCCGAGAATGCTGCGGATCGCATACATCTTGATGATATAGCTCATCAGCAGCGGCACCAGCAGCAGCATCAACAGCGTGTACTTCTTCCGCCCTCGGAGGCCGGACAGGAAATACGCGACCGGATATCCGAACGCGATGCAGAGCGCCGCCACTTCGAGGCAGAGCACGACGGTCTGTCGCAGCACCGGGATATAGATCTCGTCCGTGAAGAAGCGGCGATAGTTCACCAGCGTGAGATCGTAATGCAGCTCGGTGCCCTCGACCCAGAACAGCGAATAGACGAGGAACCCGCAGAGCGGCAGCAGGATGAAGAACAGCGGCAGGCCGTAGGCTGCAGCGAGCGCGATGCCTCGCCAGATCCGATCCGCCGCGACCGGCTTTGCGCTCATGCCGGGACCAGCCTGCAATCTTCGGCGCGCCAGCCGATCCGCACCGGATCGCCGGTCTTGACCGGCGGTCCTTCGAGCCGGCTCGGCAGCTTGACGCGCAGCGAAATGCCGGAAACGTCGACCACCGCAATTGTGGCCGCTCCGCCGAAATGGACGCTGCTCACCTGGCCGGCCACGACCGTATCGGCCGTTCCGCGCCCATCGTCGAAACGGATCGCCTCCGGGCGGATCACGGCGAAGGCGCGTCCCCCTGTCGCCGATTTGTCGTCGGCGGCACAGCGCAGCATGCCGATCGGCGTTTTCACCCCGCCCGTCCCGGCCACGCCTTCGATCAGGTTGTTGTCGCCGAAGAAGCGCGCCACGAACTCGGAGCGCGGCCGGTAATAGACGTCGGTCGGATTGCCGAGCTGCAGGATCTTGCCGTAGTTCATCACGCAGATCCGGTCGGCCATGGCGATCGCTTCCTCCTGGTCGTGAGTCACGAACAGGAAGGTGGTTTTGATCTCGCGGTGAATCGCCTTCAGAAACTCCTGCATCTGCTTCCGGAGCTCGACATCCAGCGCCGCCAGCGGCTCATCGAGCAGGATCAATCGCGGCTGGCAGATGATCGCGCGGGCGAGCGCCACGCGCTGCCGCTGGCCGCCGGAAAGCTGCGCTGGATAGCGCGCGGCAAAGCTGCCGAGGGCCACGAGATCGAGCACCTCGCCGACGCGCTGCTTGATCGTGGCGCCGGGCGTGCCGCGCACCTTCAGGCCATAGCCGACATTGCCGGCGACGGTCATGTGCGGGAACAGCGCATAGTCCTGGAATACCGTGTTGAACGGCCGCCGGTTGATCGGGTCGCGCGCGATGTCCCGGCCATCGAGCATGATGGTGCCGGCATCCGGCTGGATGAAACCGCCGATCATCCTGAGGATTGTGGTCTTGCCCGACCCGGAAGGCCCGAGAATGGTGATGAACTCGCCATCCTCGACCGCGAGGTCGATATGCTCCAGCACCCGGGTCGCGCCGAACGCCTTGCCGACCCCTTTCAACTCCAGAAGAACCGCCATACCGTTCCGAACCGGCCCCCAAACATGAACCGGCCCGCCCCTGTTCCCCGATCTCCGAGGTGGGACGGGCCGGTCAAACCACTCTACCTTACTGCGCGGCTTTGATCTCGTTCCAGAGATCGGCCCGCTTGGTCGGATCCTCGACCTGTTCGACATAGATTAGCTTGTCGTCGGGCTTGGCGTTGTTGGACGGCGCCACCGTGTTGCCGAAACCGGAGCGCTCGGTCAGCTGTGCCCCGATCTCCTTCTTCATCAGGAAGTTGATCCACGCTTCTGCCAGATCCTTGTCCTTGGCGCCGGACGTGATCGCCCAGGTGTCGAGCCAGGCGAGCGCGCCCTCCTTCGGGTTCACGTAGGCGACGTGGGCACCCGCATCCTGCAGCGACTTCACCTGCTGCTGGCCGTAATTCGCCCAGATCAGCGCCACGTCGTTATTCTTGTAGATCTGCGTCGCCTCGTCGGCCGTCGTGTAGAAGCTCAGCACGTTCTGCTTCAGCTTCAGCAGTTTGTCCTTGGCCGCGGCCATCTGCTCGGCCGAGAGATGGAACGGATCCTGGACGCCCTGGGTGAGCGCGGTGAAGGAGAAGTTGTGCTCGCCATTGTCATAGGCGAGGACCTTGCCCTTGTATTGCGGGTCCCAGAGCGCATCCATCGAGGTCGGCGGCGTCTTCACCTCGTCGGTGTTGTAGATGATGCCGATCGAATCGAAGCAGAACGGCACGGCATAGACCTTGCCGTCCCGCATCACGCCCTTCACCTTGGTGAGATCATTGAAGATCGGCAGCTGGTTCGCCTTCTGGTCGGGGACCTTGGCAAGATCGATCGGCTGCACCAGCTTGGCGTCGATGTAGCGCTGCAGCTGGCCGGTGTTGACGGCCATGACGTCGAAGTCCTTGCCTTCCGAGCCTTTGATCTTCGCCCAGATCTCATCGTCGCTGCCGATGAAGACGACCTTCACGTCGGCGCCGGTCTCCTTCTCGAAGGCCTTCACCCAGTCGTCGTCGGCATAGCCCTGCCAGGCCAGTACGCGCAGTTCCTTCGCCATGGCCGGCGACCAGCTCGCCGCCACGACCGTCGCCGCCGCTGCCAGGATCGGCAGCGCACCACGGATCACCGATTTCAGCATGTTGTTCTCCTTCTCCCTGTTTATCGTTGCGGTCGCGTCACAGCGGCGAGACCGTCACCAGGCCCTCGTCGGGCTCCAATTCCATGCGGTTGCGCAACGGCTGGCCGAAGGCCGGCACGTCGATCTCGAAGGTGTCGCCGACCTGCGTCTTCACGCCGGCGCCGTAGCTCAGCACCGCGGCGCCCATGAAGTAAGCGTGGAGATCGCCCGGCCGCCGGAACATGCGATAGCGGAAATGGAAATGCTCCAGGTTCGCGATCGAATGCGACATGTTAGCCTCGCCGAGCAGCACCTCTTCCTGCCACAGCACCTTGCCGTCACGGATGATGCGCGACGCGCCCTTGATGTCTTGCGGCAGGTCGCCCAGCATCAGCTCCGGACCCATGGAGCAGGCACGCAGCTTCGAGTGCTGGGTATAGAGATAGTTCTGCGCCTCGGTCACATGGTCGGAGAACTCGTTGCCCAGCGTGAAGCCGATCCGACGCGGCCGTCCCTCGGCGTCCACCAGATAGAGCCCGACCACCTCCGGCTCCTCGGCGCCGGCGAGCGCGAAGGCCGGCAGCGGCATCGGCGCTTCCGGCGCGACGATCTCAGTGCCGATGCCCTTGTAGAACCATTCCGGCTGGACGCCGATCTTGCCCGCCCCCGGTTTGCCGCCCTTGATCCCCATGCGGAAGATCTTCATGGAATCCGATTCCGGCGCGTTGGAGCCGTGCGTCGTCACATGCATCTTGTTGCGCGCATCGGCGCTGCCGAGATGCGTAAGGCCGGTGCCGGTCAGAAAGAAACGCGCCGGTTCCGGATGCTCGATCGGCGGCAACACCTTACCGGCCTTGAGCAACGCTAGGTAATCGACCGTCTCTGCGGCAGCCGCCGCCTTCACCAGCTCCGCCAGCGGTCGCTTCTGGACAATCGCCGTCTCGGCCAGGCGGAACGTCGTCTCGAAGCCGTCGAGCGGGTGTGCGCGCACACCGTCCTCGGTCACCAGGCCGACCGCGCGCTGTCCTTCCGCCGGCTTGTATTGAATGAGACGCATATTGCTCATACCCAACCACCATCCACGATGAAATTCTGCGAGCTGCACATGCGGCTGTCATCCGCCGCCAGGAACAAGGCCATGCGTGCGATATCCGGCGCGAACAGGCGATCCGGCAGGCATTGCCGCTCGGCGATCTGCTTCTCGCCGGCTTCATTGAGCCAGAGCTTGACCTGCCGCTCGGTCATCACCCAGCCGGGCAGCATGCAGTTGACCCGTATCCGTTCCGGCCCGAATTCGCGCGCCAGCGCGCGGGTCATGCCGGTGATCGCCGCCTTCGAGGTCACATAGGCCGGGCAGTCGCCGTCGCCCACGAGCCAGGTGATCGAGCCGAACATCACGATCGATCCGCCGCCGGCATCGCGCATCATCGGCCGCACCGCCTGCGCGGCGAAGAACTGGTGCCGCACGTTGACCGCCATCCGGTCGTTCCAATAGTCCACCGTCACGTCGGCGGTCGCATGCCGGTCGTCGTTTCCGGCGTTGTTCAAGAGCACGCGGATCGGGCCCAGTTCCCGGGACGCCTGCGTGACACAGCCCCGCAGGGCGTCGATGTCCCGGAGATCGCAGGGCATGAACAGCGGCTTCGGATCGCCCTTGGCGGCGATCCGCTCGGCCAATGCCTTGGACGGCGTCTCGGCGATATCGACGAAGGCAACCTTCGCGCCTTGCGCGCAGAAATGCTCGACCAGGCTCTCGCCGATCCCGCTGCCGCCGCCGGTGACGAAGACCACGCGGTCCTTGAGGCTCGGATAAACCGCCGGCTGGTCGATCATTCCCTTCTTGTCGTTGCTCAATGCGACTGCCGCGGGATCGCGGCCCCCCTCTGCCCCACCAGGAAATCGAAGTCGCAGCCGCGATCGGCCTGCAGCACGTGATCGACATAGAGCTGCTGATAGCCGCTCTGCATGGCGTGTTGCGGCGGCGTCCATGCTGCGCGGCGGTCGGCGAGCTGCTGGTGCGAGACCTCGAGCTCCAACCGGCGTCCTGCGACGTCCAGCTCGATCCAATCCCCATCCCGCACCAGCGCCAGCGGTCCCCCGACCGCCGCTTCCGGCGCGGTGTGCAGGACCACCGTGCCGTAGGCCGTGCCGCTCATCCGCGCATCGGAGATGCGCACCATATCGGTGACGCCCTGCTTCAGCAGCTTCTGCGGCAGCGGCATGTTGCCGACCTCGGCCATGCCGGGATAGCCGCGCGGGCCGCAGTTCTTCAGCACCATCACGCTGTCCGCGGTGATGTCGAGCTTGGGATCATCGACCCTTGCGTGATAGTGCTCGATATTCTCGAACACGACCGCTTGTCCCCGATGCTGCATCAGCTTCGGCGTCGCCGCCGAGGGCTTGATCACTGCGCCGTTGGGCGCCAGGTTGCCGCGCAGCACCGCGATCCCGCCTTGCGGGGTCAGCGGATTGTTCAGCGGCCGGATGACCTCTTCGTTGTAGTTGGCCACGTCCGCCACCAGCTCGCCGATGGTCTTGCCGCTGACCGTCATCGCGTCGAGATACAGCGCGCCGGTCGTGCTGATCGCCCGCATCACCGCCTTGAGGCCGCCGGCATAATAGAAGTCCTCCATCAGGAACCGCCCCGACGGCATCAGGTCGACGATGGTCGGGATGTCCCGCCCCAACCGGTCCCAATCGTCGAGGCCGAGATCGACGCCGAGCCGCTGCGCCACGGCGATCAGATGAATGACCGCGTTGGTCGAGCCGCCGATCGCACCGTTGACCCGGATCGCATTCTCGAAAGCTTGCTTGGTGAGGATCTGCGACATGCGCACATCCTCGTTGACCAGCTGCACGATCCGCCGCCCCGCCAGTTGCGCGAGGACGCCGCGCCGGGAGTCAACGGCGGGAATCGCCGCGTTGTCGGGCATGCCGATGCCAAGCGCCTCGACCATGCTGGCCATGGTCGAGGCCGTGCCCATGGTCATGCAGCTCCCGGCGGACCGGCTCTGCCCTTGCTCGGCGGAAAGGAAATCCTCGACCGACATGCGCCCGGCCTTCACATCCTCGTAGAACTTCCAGACATGGGTGCCGGAGCCGATCTTCTGGCCGCGGAAATCGCCATTCAGCATCGGCCCGCCGGAGACCACAATGGTCGGGAGATCACAGCTCGCCGCGCCCATCATCAAGGCCGGCGTGGTCTTGTCGCAGCCGACCAGCAGGATGACCCCGTCCATCGGGTTGCCGCGGATCGATTCCTCGACATCCATGCTGGCGAGATTACGGAACAGCATCGCCGTCGGCCGCAGGTTGGACTCACCCAGGCTCATCACCGGGAATTCCAGCGGCAAGCCGCCCGCCTCGTAGACACCGCGCTTCACATGCTCGGCGAGGCCCCGCAGATGCGCATTGCAAGGCGTGAGTTCCGAGAAAGTATTGCAGATGCCGATCACCGGCTTCCCGCCGAACAGATCGTCGGGAATGCCCTGATTCTTCATCCAGCTTCGATGCATGAAGGCGTTCTTGCCTTCGCCACCGAACCACGCGCTGGAACGCAGCTTCCGCCGTTCTTTGCTCATGCCCGCCCTGTTGTTTCGTTTGGTATGGCCAAACCATGTTTTGTATCGCTATACTAGACTAAACAAGCGAGACGCGCCAAGAGGGAAGTGACGCACATGGACGAGCCGGCCGAACCAGCATCGCGCGTGGTGGATGAACGCTATCGCGTGCAGAGCCTCGGCCGCGCACTCGATCTGATCGAGATGATCGCGGTCCGCGGCAAAGACGGCGCGCGGCTCACCGATCTCGCCGGCGAGCTCGGCATGTCGAAGGCGGCGGTCTACGCCCTACTGCAGACCCTGCTCGCCCGCGGATTCCTCTCCGATATTTCCGAAGGTGCCAACCGCCGCTACCGCCTGGGCCTGTCCTTGGCGCGGCTCGGCGACATGGCCCTGGCCAACATCGCCCTCGCCGATGTCGCGATGCCCGAGCTGCGCAAACTCACCGCCGACCTCGGCATGACCTCGCGCTTGGCGATCCCCGACGACGGCTATGCCGTGGTGGTCGGCCGCGTCGATGCGCCGGGTTCGATCCGCTTCGACGCCGCGCTCGGCCGCCGCGAGATGCCGCACTGCTCGGCCGTGGGCAAGGCGATGCTGGCGGCCATGCCGCGTGAAGAGGCGCAGCGCATCCTGGAGCGCAGCCCGCTGCCGAAACGCACGCCCCGCACGGTCACCGCCGTGCCCCTGCTGATGAAGGAACTGGCGCTCAGCCGCACGCGCGGCTACGCGATCGATGACGAGGAGGATACCGAGGGCGTCGCCTGCATCGGTGCCTGCGTCTTCAACCGCACCGGCGGCGTGGCCGGCGCGATCAGCGTCACCGGCTTGAAGCCCCGGGATTGGGACAGCCGGATTCCGGAGCTCAGCGCCCGCGTCCGCCAGAGCGCCAGCACTCTGTCCCGCCAGCTCGGCTACCCGGTCGGCTGATTCAACCGGCAGCATCCCCGCTGCCCTGGACCCTACTGCATACAGGGTTTTCGCGCGGCTTTTCAGAGCGCGCGATCGTGCGCACACGCCTGTCTGGTGATAGCCGTCACCAGGGAGAACAAAAGCGGTCGCCGGTTAACGAACTGAGAACGATCTTGCTGAATACTACAGTGGGTAGCAGACTGAATCTTGGGGAGATCCCACATCTTCGTGTGGGGCGGATTGAGGACAGAGACTCTATGGAGACCACCGTTCTTCGCAATGACTTCGCACTGCGTAAGGTTGCGAACCGATATCCGCTGCGCCGCCACATCACAGCCTTTTTCGCGACCCTGCTGATTATTGCCTTCCTGGCACTCGGCCTGATTGGCGTCTGGCAATTCAGCGAGATCCGATCTTTGCCGCAGGACCAGATGAATCTTGGCATCGATCGCATCAAATGGATGCTGATCACGGTTTGCTCTCTGCTGTTGCTGATGTCGATCTTCGCGGTCTGGGAGCTGGCGCGTCGCCTGTCGAAGCCTCTGCGCTCCCTCGCCGATGAGGCGCAATCGATCCGGGATTTCGACTTCTCCAATGCCGCTGCTGTGAACACCGGCATCGAGGAGGTGGACGAGCTCTCGATCATCATGAACGAGATGAAGACCACGATCCGGCGCTTTCTGGAGATCGGCAGCAGCCTGACGGCGGAGCGCGACCTGCACTCGCTTTTGAACCGCATCCTGCGTGAGATGGTCGATGTCAGCCGCGCTGTCGGCGGCGTGATCTATTTGCTGGAAGAAGACGGCTCGGCGCTCCGTTTCGAGACCGGGCGCACCGCTAGCGACCAAACCTTCGACTCGCTCGACGAGGACTATGCCACGCGCGTGCCGCTCGAGATCCGCAACAGCATCGTTTCCGATGCCGCCTTGCGCCGCAAGATCGAGGATCGCCGCGTCCGAACCGACGAAATCAAATCGGTGGACCGCGCCGTTGCCCAGAAGTTGAACGTGATGGGACAATATGTCGAGCTGATCGCAGTCCCGCTCTTGAGCCCGCGCGGCGAGGCACTCGGCGTCGTCCTGCTGGTCTCCGAAGCGGACGAAAAAATGGCCAACGAGACCGCGTCTGGCCATCTGCTCGCCCTAATCAAGGCAATCGCCGGCAGCGCCGCTATCGCGCTGGAGAATCAGCAGCTGATGCTCGCACAAAAGAATCTGATGGACTCCCTGATCAAGCTGGTCGCGAGCGCAATCGACCGCAAGTCGCCGCATACCGGCGGCCACTGCACCCGCGTGCCCGCCTTGGCCAAGATGTTGGCCGAGGCTGCGGTCAAGCAGAACTATGGCCCGTTCGCCAATTTCCGCCTGACCGACGAAGAGTGGGAGGCGCTGGAGCTTGCAAGCTGGCTGCACGATTGCGGCAAGGTCACGACACCGGAATACGTGGTCGATAAGGCGACCAAGCTTGAGACGCTGTACAACCGCATCCACGAGATCCGCACCCGCTTCGAGGTGGTGAAGCGCGAGAACGAGATCAAGCTGCTGCGCAGCTTCCTCAAAGGCGGCGCCAGCCTGCGCGACATCGAGCGTCAGATCGTGGAGTTCAACGCGGAGATCGACCAGGAATATGCGCTGGTCGCTGAAGCCAACATCGGTGGCGAAGGCATGGCGGCGGAGACCATCGAACGGATTCGCGAGATCGCCGAGAAGCGCACCTGGACCCGCACCCTCGACGACCGCATCGGCATCTCCCACGAGGAGATGACGCGGTTGAAGGCGCAGCCGCCGAAGGAGCTGCCGACCATCGAACATGTCCTCGATGACAAGCCGGAGCATATCGTCATCCGCGAAGAGCGCGACCAGATTCCGGAGGACAACGCCTGGGGCTTCAAGCTCAAGGTTCCGGTGCACAAGTTCAATCTCGGCGAATTGCACAATCTCGGGATCCAGCGCGGCACGCTCACCGACGAAGAGCGCTACATCATCAACGACCACATCGTGCAGACAATCATCATGCTGGAGAGCCTGCCCTTCCCGCGGCACTTGCGGAACGTGCCGGAGATTGCCGGCGGCCATCACGAGCGCATGGACGGCAACGGTTATCCGCGCCGGCTGATGGGCGCCGAGATGTCGGTGCTCGCCCGCATCATGGCGATCGCGGATGTGTTCGAGGCGCTGACCGCAGGTGATCGCCCCTATAAGAAGGCAAAGCCCTTGAGTGAGGCGATCAAGATCATGGGCGCCTTCAAGCGCAACGGCCATCTCGATCCGGATCTCATGGATCTCTTCCTCGAGAGCAATATCTGGATGGATTACTCCTACCGCTTCCTCAATCCGGAACAAATGGACGAGCCCGACATCCGTGCCGCGCTCGCCATCCGCCCAGCCAGCGAGAAGCGCGAAATCGGCCCTAGCGCCGGCAACATGGGCAGCCAGGAACCGCCCCGGCGGATCGCGTAGGTATCCCCGGCAATTCCTTAATTTCGCCATGCTCCGCGAAGGCAGACCATGGCGAGTTTCCTTTGCAGATCGGAAGAAAATAGAAGCCATCGAGCTTTCGAAAATACACGATGGCAGTACTGTGCTACATATCGTAGATTCCGTGGTACAAACGGAGGAAAAACGACATGGCAGCAAAGCGCAAGAGTTCAAGCGGCGACGTTCCAGCCTCGCGTCGCCATCGCATCGACCTAGTCATGAGCGAGGCCAGAAACGCCGGTCTCGTCGGCGGTCCCAAGGATACCGTCATCCGTGGCCGTGTCGCGAAAAGTCTGGTCAAGGCCGCCAAGAAGCGCGCCGGCGTCACGTCCGACACGGAGCTCCTTGAAATAGCGCTATCGAGCTTTGCGCTGGAAGACGATTTCGGCGAAAAGTTCTTGAAGCGTAAAGGCTCGATCGACCCGGATTTGCCACTTGAGCTTTGACCTCAAGGGCGCGGAGCGCAAGCTCAGGCCTCAAAAAGAAACCGCAGCACTGCGAGAACGTCCGCCGGATGCCCTGCGCTGGGCGGCGCAGGAACCCGCGACCGGCGGCCCACTCCTGCTGGATGCCACGGTCTATATTGACACGTTCCGGGGCCAGACGCCGGCCGAGGTCGATGCCTTGCTCCGCACCAGAAGCATCTTCCATTCCGCTGTTTCTCTGGCCGAGCTCACCCATGCTTTCGGCCGCCTGGATCCTAGGGATCCTCGGACCCGCCCGACGCTGGTTGTCATCGCCGGTGCCATCGAGCATGACATTCCACGCCACCGCCTTTTTGAGCCGGACGTCCAGACCTGGGGCGAGGCCGGCATGCTGGCGGGCAAAGCGCTTCGCTTGGGCCGCTTTCCGACCGGGCAGGGTCTGGAGCGGAAGCTGCTCAATGACAGCCTCATCTATCTGCAAGCTAGGAAGATCGGCGCAGCGGTCTTGACTCGCAACCGGCGCGATTTCGATTTCCTCAATCAGCTTGCGCCGACCGGCGCGACGATCTTCTACTAAGCTCCGGCATTCGCACGCTGGAAGATCCAGCGCGCCCCATGCCACAATAAGAAAACACCCCGAATCAGGAGGCTCCCGATGGCACTCGAACCGACAGCCGGCACGCCCGCCGGCAAGCTCGTCATCCGCAATATCGGACTCCTCCTCACCGGCGATATCGAGAAACCGATTGCCGAGGGCTGCGACACGCTGGTTGCGGTCGATGGCAAGATCATGGCGTTCGGCCGCGAGAAAGATCTCGACACCGCCGGTGCCAAGGTCGTCGTGGACGCCAACGGTACCGCACTGGCACCCGGCCTCATCGACTCCCATGTGCATCCCGTCGCCGGCGAATGGACGCCGCGGCAGAATCAGCTCGGCTGGATCGAGAGCTGCCTCCATGGCGGGGTCACCACCATGATCTCCGCCGGCGAGGTACATATGCCCGGGCGCCCGAAGGACATTCCGGGTCTGAAAGCCTTCGCCATCGCCTCGCAGCGCATCTTCGCCAATGCCCGCCCGGCCGGTGTGAAGGTGCATGCCGGTGCCCCCGTGATCGAGCAGGGCATGGTCGAGGACGACTTCAAGGAGATGGCCGCCGCCGGTGTCACCTTGCTCGGCGAGGTGGGCCTGGGCGGCGTGAAGACCGGCGACGAAGCGAAGAAGATGGTCGCCTGGGCCCGCAAATACGGCATCCAGAGCACGATCCACACCGGCGGGCCTTCCATCCCGGGTTCGGGTCTCATCGACAAGGACGTGATCCTGGAAGCCGATCCCGATGTGATCGGCCATATCAACGGCGGCCACACCGCCCTCCCCGACGCCCAGATCAAATGCCTCTGCGAGCAATGCAAGCGCGGGCTCGAGATCGTGCACAACGGCAATGAGCGTGCCGCGCTCGTGACCTTGCGCACCGCGCGCGAGCTGGGTGATCTCCACCGCGTCATCCTCGGCACCGATGCGCCCGCTGGTTCCGGCGTTCAGCCGCTCGGCATTCTGCGCATGGTCTCGATGCTGTCCTCGATCGGCGAGGTCCCGGCCGAAATCGCGCTCTGCTTTGCCACCGGCAACACCGCGCGGATGCGCAAGCTCGAGGTCGGCCTGATCGAGAAAGGCTGGTCCGCCGATTTCGTCTTCCTCGACAAGGCGCAGCATTCTGCCGGCAAGGACCTGCTGGAGAGCATCCGCCTAGGCGACCTACCGGGCGTCGGCATGACCATCATCGACGGTATCGTGCGTACGCAACGCAGCCGGAATACGCCGCCGGCAACCAAGGTCCCGACAATCGCAACGACTTGAAGGCGAAGGTATGCGCGCTGCCCTCCCGCGCAGGACTAGCGACGCCGATTGTGATATAACTTGCCTGTCCGCCGAAGCATGCCGCGCGCAGCCGGACGCGCTGTTTGATATCGTAAAACCTGAACCTATGGCTGTGTCCAACGGCGTGGCGGCGCGGGGTCGATGCAACCCGGACACGACCCGGACAGAAAAGAGAATCCCTTGGAATTTTGTATGGTTCCGAGGCGCAACGCAGACCGAACGCAGACGGGTTGCCCAACGCAGACGGGACGCAGACGGAATCGAGTTTCGCCTTCGACCGTGCTACGGCTTTTTGCATTTCGCGGCAAAGGGTTAGCGGGCCCGGAGGCACACCATTCGATCGAAGCCGTCTGCGTTCAGCGCAGCTTCTTCAGCAGCTTCATGAACTGCTCCCGCTCCCCTGGATCGAGCGGCTCCAAGGTCTCGGCCGAGATGTCCAACCCCGCCGGGATCGCCCGGGCCACCACCTCCAACCCCGCCGAGGTCAGGGCAAGCATGCGCCGCCGCCCGTCGTCGGGGTCGACCTTGGCCTCGACGAAACCGCGTTGGATCAGCCGGTCGGTGACACCTTTGATCGTCGCCGCATCCATGGCGGTCAGCCGCCCGAGCTTGTTCTGCGAGCATGGCCCCACTTCCTGAAGCCGCACCAGGGTCGCGAATTGCGTCGTCGTCAGTTGCTCCGGGATGCGTGCGGCGAAGATCGACGCATGGCGTTGCGAGGCCTGGCGCAGGATATAGCCGACCTGCTGTTCCAGCCGGTAACCGCTGTCCGGCGTCACCCGCGCGATCGGCTTGGCGGCGCCGGGCTTCACCGGAGCCCGTCCTCGCCCTTGATCTCGGATGTTTTCAACCCGCCGACCCGCGGCAGCGGCCGCCCGGAATCCGTGACCGCCACCGCGACCATGATCTCATCCGCGGCCGGCGCATCGACCACACGCACTTCCATCCCGTCGAAATGGCTGCGCACGAAAGCCGCGTCCTTGTGGCCGAGCGGGATGTCCAGGGCAACCCCAGGTCCGCCCCGCTTCTTCGAGGACGGGATCAATGCCGCGCCTTTGCCCAGCACCTTGCGGAACGGAGCGCCGAGCTTCGGATGCAGGATCGCCGCGGCATGCTCCAGCTCGCCGTTGGCGCCGACCGCTGCGGCCTTGCCGTAACTCTCGGCCTTGGTGGGATCGATACCCAGAGCCTTCACCGCGCGTTCGGCCAACAACCCGCCCAGCTCCTCGCCGACATCGATGAGCTCGGAGAGATCTTCCTGATAGCGCCCGGCGAACGGATTGGCGATGACGGCGATGGCCGCGGCGCGGCGGGTCGGCGGATTGATCTCGCGCCCCGCCTCGGTCAGCGTGTCCTCGACCACGGTCACGATCTTGCGGATCTTGGCTTTCATGTTTCTCCCCCTATGCCGCCTGGATCTGTGGCACGCTTTCGACCTGCCGCGTTTGCCCGCCGAGATGGAGCGCCGCGGCGCGGATCAGCCCGCGCTCCAGGCAGCGTTCCGCCATGCGGCAACCGCGCATCAGCGCGCGGTCGATCTCCTCGGCGCTGAGATCGCCCACCGCGACGGTCACGAGCCGCGCGCCGAGATCGTTGTCCGGCGCCAGGTCACGCGCCGGCCGGCGCCCGATCGCCGCATGGCCGGGCAGATCGACCGCATTGGCGATGATGGTCGCCGCCGCGTCAGCCATGGACGCGGTATCCGCCAGCACCGTCACCGCATCGGCGATGCCCAGCGAGAAGCTGCGTCCGCGCCAGCCACTGGTCGCGATCCCGCGCACCGGCTGGTCCGCCGTGAGGAAGAGCGATCCGAACATGCTTGGGGTATCCGGCCGGTCAACCATGCCGATCCGCAAGCTTTCGCCCGGCGCCAGAAAGATCGCGATGTCGCCGCCATTGTTCACATAGGCACGTTGCAGAGATGCGGCGGCACTCATGGCACGCAGCACTTCTTCCGCCACCGCGCCGGCCACCGCCGCCATCGGCGTGATGAAGATGTCGCGCGCAAACGGCTGCACCGCATCCCACATGCGCCGCGCCACGATGCCCTCCGGCGGCAGGACACCCGCCCGCAGCAAAGGCAGCTCCGCGCAGAGCTCATCGAGGATGGTGACGAAGCGTTCCGCCGCCGCCTGATAGGCGATCTCCGCCTCGCCGAATGCTTCGACGATGAGATCGATCGGCCCGTCCTGCAGATGCAGGCGGCGGTCGATGTGGCGGATCCGAGCGCGCATCAGGCAGCGCCCTTCGAGGCTGCCCGCACTTGGCGCAGCGCGGAATCCTTCAGGACCTCATCCACCGGCCGCACGTGATCGACATGGCCGCCGAGCGCTGCATAGTCCTCGAGCTTCAGGGTGAACTCGATCGGGGCCACCAGGGCCGGTGTCGGCACATAGCCGAAGGCACGCTCGGGCAACAAGGTCACATCGACCATGTAAGTGATCCCACCGCCCGGCCAGACATAGACCGGCGCGCCGCCCGCCGTGACGCGCGTGATCGCCTGCCGCACCGACCGCGTCAGCCGCACCGGATTCTCGGTGACACCGGCGCGCAAGGAGCCGCCCGCCCCGGCCATGAACAGCACCGTGCTCAAGGCCGGTTCGCAGTTCTCCGCGATGCGATCGACGGATTCCCGCAGGTTCGCCGGCAACTCCTTCTCCACCGGCCGCAAGTTCTCATCGAGCTCGTAATAGGCATGCTGCTCGCCGGTCGTGCTGACCATCAGCATGCGCAGCCCCGGTTTCGCATGCTTCGGATCGAAGCCGGTCACGATCTCCAGCGGATCCATGACATTGGTGCCGCCCCAGCCGAAACCCGGCTCGGCGACATGAAAATAGCGGCCGGGCGTCGATTTGCGGCCGCGGATCTTGATGCCCGTGTCCTCGGCGCCCAGAACCTTGCCGGCTTGGTGCTCGGACAAGACGCCGGTGATGTGGTCGTCGACCACCACGACCTCATCGACCTTGCCGTACCATTGCTTGGCGAACATGCCGATCGTGGCCGAGCCGCAGCCGACCCGCATGCGCTCTTCCATCTTGCCGTTGATGATCGGCGGCTTACCGGCCTGGATGATCGCGGTGGCGCCTTCGTCCACCACCATTTCTACCGCCTCGCCATTGCAGAGGCGCAAGAGCGCATCGCAGGTGACGCGACCCTCTTTCTTGCCGCCATGGGTCAGGTGATTGACCCCGCCCAGCGAGAGCATCTGCGAGCCGTACTCGCCGGTCGTCACATGGCCGACGGGCTCGCCCTCGACCCGCACCAGGTTGCGTTCGGGACCGAGGTGCCGGTCGGTGTCGATCTTCACCTTGACGCCGCAATAGCTGAAGATGCCCTCGGTCACCACCGTCACGGTGTCCACGCCGTCCACTTTCGAGGACACGATGAAGGGCGCAGGCTTGTAATCCGGATAGGTCGTGCCGGCGCCGATCGCGGTTACGAAGGTGCTCGGCGATTTCACGATCTCGCCGTTCCATTCGGTGTTGCGTCCGAGGAACGGCACCACCTTCTCGCCGGCCTCGATCGTGTGCTCCAGGACCACAAGCGGATCGACGCGGACCAGCTTGCCGTCTTCGTTGGCGTAGCGGTCGCAAGCCCCGGCCCGGCCCGGCTTGATGTAGCAAGTGACAGGGCAGGCGTCGCAGCGTACCAGATCCGGATCAGCCATGCTTGGCCTCCTCGCGCGCACGCAGCGCGGCGCGCACACGGTCAGGGATCGCCGGGATCCGGTGCAGCCGGATGCCGGTCGCATGATAAATGCCGTTGAGAATCGCCGGCGCCGTCGGGATCAACGCCTGCTCGCCGATCCCCTTGGCGCCGAACGGACCGACTGGAGATTGATCCTCGATCAGGATCGATTCCACCGGCGGCATATCGCCGATGGTCGGGATCAGGTAGTCATGCAGGTTCTCGCCGCGGCCGGGAAAGAACTCCTCCATCAGCGCCATGCCGAGGCCCTGGGCAACGCCGCCCTCGATCTGGCCTTCGATCAGCGTCGGGTTGACCGCGCGGCCGACATCATGCGCACAGGTCATCTTCAGGACCCGCACCATGCCGATATCGATATCGACCTCGATCTCCGCGATATGCGCGCCGGAGCCATAGACCGCATAAGGCGAGCCCTGCCCGTTCTCGTCCAACGGCGAGGTCGGCGGATCGAAGGTCTCTTCCGCGAGCAGCACGAAACCGCGCCCATCGACCGGCAATCGTCGGAGATCCAGCGCGCGCCTCTGCCCTTGCTCTTCAACGGCGATCGCGCCGTCACCGAAGGTGAGCCGTGCATCGTCGCCCGCATTGGCCAACCGCAGGATCTCCTGCCGGAGCTTCTGCCCTGCGAGGAACGCCGCCTTGCCGGTGACGAAGGTCTGGCGCGAGGCCGAAGTCTTGCCACAATCGGGCGTCTGGTCGGTATCCGCGCCGAGGAGATCGAACCGCGCGATCGGCGCACCCAGCGCGTCGGCAGCGATCTGGCTGACGACGGTGTTGGAGCCCTGGCCGATATCGACGGCGCCTTGATAGAGCGCGATGCGTCCGTCCGGCTTCAGCCCCAGGCGGATGGTCGAGGGATTGGGGAGCGAGGTGTTGCCGCAGCCATACCACATGCCGGCGATCCCGGCGCCGCGCCGATAGCGGCGAATACCCGAAGCATTGAAGGCCGCGGCTTCCGCGCGTGCGCGCCGCCAGTGCGGCGCGAGCGCTTCGAGACAGGCCTTGTATCCAAACCCGGTGCCCAGCACCTGGCCACAAACCGTCGGCTGGTCGGCAGTCAATGCGTTCTTGAGCCGGAACTCCAGCGGATCGAGGCCGAGCTTCTCGGCGAGCTCGTCATAAAGCTGCTCCTGCGCAACACCGGCCTGCGGCACGCCAAACCCGCGGAAAGCACCCGCCGGCACCAGGTGGGTGTGGATGGCACGGGTGGTCGCGCGATAGTTCGGCACGAAATATGGGCCCGAGGCATGGACCGGCACGCGGTTCGCGACCGTCGGCCCCCAGGAGGCGTAGGCGCCGGTGTTGAAATCGCCGTGGAACTCGATTGCGCGCAGCAATCCGTCCTTCGATGCGCCCACCTTCATGCGGATCTGCGACGGATGCCGCTTGGTGGTCGACATCATCGATTCCGGCCGGGTGTAGACCATACGCACCGGTCGGTTCAACACCCAGGCCGCAACGCCGAGGAAGGGCTGCACCGAGAGATCGAGCTTCGAGCCGAAGCCGCCGCCGACCGCGGTCGGGATAATCCGCACAGCTTCCGGCGCAATGCCGAGGATCGCCGCCATCTCGTCGCGATCAAGATAAGGCGACTGGGTGCAGGCCTGGATCTCGATCCGGTCGCCGACCCGGCGCGCGAAGCCCGCCTCCGGCTCGATATAGGCATGCTCGACGAAGCCGGTCTCGAACGCGTCTTCCACCGTGACATCGGCGTCCGCCATCGCGCTCGCGGCATCGCCACGCTGCACCAGTCCGGTGGTCAGGATGTTGCCCGCACGGGTCTCGTGGAGCTGCACCGCCTTGGGATCGGCGGCTTCGGCCATGCCGGTCACCGGCTGAAGAACTTCCCATGCAACGGGGAAATCTTTCAGATCGAACTGCCAGGCGATATCCGGCTCCAGGATCACCGCCGCGACCGCCTCGCCCTTGAAGCGCGCGACATCGCGGGCGAAGACCGGCTGGTCGATGAACGGGCCGATCGTCCCGAACAGGTTGCGGCCCGGCACATCATCGGCCGTGACCACCCGCACCACGCCGGCCCGTCCGCTCTGCCAGGCTGCGACATCGCCGAGCTTGAATCGCGCATGCGCGTGCGGCGAGCGGATAACGCGCAGGACCAGCGCATCCTCGGGCCAGTCGTCGGCGCCGAAGATCTCGCTGCCGTCGAGCTTGCGCTGGCCGTCGAGCCGCGCGAGCCGCGCGCCCACCGCCTGCCCCGCTTCCGCCGACAGTTCCGGCGCCGCGTCGCGGTTCGCATCGCAGACCGCATCGATGATCTTGCGATAGCCGGTGCAGCGGCAGAGAACGCCGCCCAAAGCCTGCTCGACCTCGCCCTCGCTCGGGCTGGCATTCCTGCGCAGCAGGGCCGTCGCGCTCACCAGCATGCCCGGGGTGCAGATGCCGCATTGCGCGGCACCATGGCGGTGGAAGGATTGCTTCAGCCTCTCGGCCAGAGCATCGCCGAGCCCTTCGACCGTTTCCACCGCGCCGCCATTCACCTGTCCCAGCGCCGTCAGGCAGGAACAGATCGGTTCGCCGTTCAGCAGCACCGTGCAGGCGCCGCAGTCGCCGGCATCGCAGCCGACCTTGACGCCGCGCTGACCCAGATTCTCGCGCAAGGCATGGGACAGCCGCCGGCCGGCCGGCGCGTCGGTGCTGATCGCCTGGCCGTTAAGCTTGAAACGGATCGGTGCGGGTTCGGGCTTCATGCAATGCCTCCGGCACGACCCTCGACCGCTGCCAGCAGGGCCTCGCGCACCAGCTGCAGCGCCGCATCCTTGCGATAGGCACCGCTGCCGCGCACATCATCGATCGGCGTCAGCCCGGCGGCATGGTCAGGCCCGGCGACCTCTCGAACCGAGGCGTCGAATGCGTGCCCGATCAAGGCCGCTTCCAATTCCGTCAGCCGCTGTGCCACCGCGGAGCAAGCGCCCACCGCCACCCGCGCTTCGGCGATGCGATTCCCGTCCACCACCAGCAGCACCGCAGCCGAGACGATCGAGATCACCAGAAAACGCCGGCTGCCGAGCTTCAGAAAGGACGAACGTCCGACCGCCAACTTGCGCGGCACGCGGATCGCGGTCACCAACTCGCCGGGCTGCAGCAATGTCTTGCGGTTGCCGGTGATGAACTCTGCGACAGCCAGACGCCGGTGCGTTCCGCTGGCCTGGATATCCAGCGTGGCATCGAGAGTCAGCAGCGGCGGCACGCCGTCCGCCGCCGGCGATGCATTGCAGAGATTGCCGGCGATCGTGCCGCGATTCTGAATCTGGATCGAGCCGACCTCCAAAGCCGCGGCTTTCAGGCCGTCGAAGCCATGCGGCAGGTCGGCGGCTACCAGCTCCGACCAGGTCGTCCCGCCGCCGATCACGATCTCGTCCGCGGTGACGATGACGCCCTTCAACTCGGCGACGCGGGAAATGTCCAAGACCGGGCCGGGTCCGAGATCCGCCGCGGCGCCGACCATGAGATCGGTGCCGCCGGCCAGCACCAGCGGCCGGATCCGGGCCGCCAGATCCAAAGCTTCGTCGAGCCGGGTCGGTTGTGCGAACAGGAGACAGGCCCTCGCATAAGGGAGATTGTTTGTGTACAAATGATCTTGTCGGTGGGCGTCAGAGTCAAGAGCGGATTGCCGCTCCGGAGGACCACCGGCAATATGCGGGGATTGCGCAGGGAGGCGCCCGCCATGAACATCGCCACGCCGGTTCAGAACCCGTTGATCCAGCAATTCACCGAGATCATGCCGCTCGCCTTCAGCGCCGCGACGGTGGGCAGCACCGGATTGGTGATCGTCGATGAGGTGAACGGCTTCGCGACGGTCGGCGCCGGTTATCTGGCACCGCCGTCACCCAATGCGCAGGTCACCCGCATGATCGCAGAGACCGACCGGCTGGCGAAGGCCTTCACCGCCAGCAACCGACCGATCCTCGCCTTTCTCGACACTCATGTGCCTGGCAAGGCCGAGCCACCCTACCCGCCGCATTGCGAAGCCGGCACCGGCGAAGAGAATCTGGTGCCGCAGCTCGAATGGCTGGAAAAGGACGCCAACACCACGCTGGTGCGCAAGGACTGCATCAACGGTTTCGTCGGCGCAATCACGCCCGCCGGCAACAACCGCGTGGTCGATTGGGTCAATGCGAAGCAGCTCGCGGAGATCCTGGTGGTCGGCATCTGCACCGATATCTGCGTCATGGATTTCGTGCTGACCATGCTTTCCGCCCGCAACCACGGCATGATGCCGAGCCTGAAAGAGATTTTGGTCTACGACGCCGGCTGCTCGACCTATGACATGCCGCGCGCCGTCGCCGAGAAGCTGGGCCTGCCTTCGAGCTCGGCCCATCCGCAGGATGTCACGCATTACATGGGGCTCTATTTCATGCATATGCGGGGCGCCAAACTGGTCAATGAAGTGGTGTTGAAGTAATGCCTTTTGATATTCGCAAGACCCAGGTCGCTGTCGAGGAAGTCTGGCATGAGCGCGGCCCTCGCTTGAGCGCACCCTTGCGGGTGGGCATGGCCTGCGCCGTGATCCGCAATCCCTTCGCCGGACGCTATGAGCCGGACCTCATGCCCTTCATGGCCGAGCTGCGCGAACTCGGAACGACCTTGTCAAAGGCGATCATCGAGCGCCTCGGCGCGAACAAGGTCGAGGCCTATGGCAAGGGCGCCATCGTTGGCGAAGACGGCGAGTTGGAGCACGGTGCGCTTTGGCACGAGGCTGGCGGCTGGGCGATGCGCGCCGAGCTCGGGCAACCCAGGGCGATCGTGCCCGCGGCGAAGACCGTCGGCACTTTGGGCACGCGCCTAATGATCCCACTGGGGCACACTCAGGCCGCCTATGTGCGCAGTCATTTCGGTGTTGCCGAAATGACCGTCTGGGATGCCCCGCGGCGCGACGAGATCGTCTACGGCCTTGCCATGGCGACCGGTGGCCGCGTGCATGAACGCAGCGGCGGATTGAAGGCCGCAGACATCAAAGTCAACGACGGCCAGCGATAGAAGGACTTACCAGAGCCAGGTTTCCGGCTTCGGATAGGGCTGGTTGGCAGAGATCGTCTTCAGGCCGATCACGCAGCGGACGATCAGCCAGATCAGGGTGAACAGGAAGACCAGCCAGCCGATCAGGATGAACATCGTGACGATGCCGATCACCAACAGCAGAAGCCCGATCCAAAACGTTCGGATCTGCAGTTGGAAATGGGTCTTCACCCAGTCCGGCGCCTCGCCGCGATAGATATAGGCAACGACCACGCCCACGATCGGCGTGACTCCGATCACCAGCCCGGCCAGATAGAGCGCATATACGAGCTTCGCCGCATTGGCCGAGGATTCCGGCGACTTCTGCGGCAACGAATCCTGGTCTACCATCACCTGCCCCTGCATTTGCCGTCTGTAAGGTACCTGCTAGGCACGAGTTTGCACAACAAGTCCCAGACTGGACTAGCTCCCGACCGGATGATGACACGCCACCAGCCGCCCCGGCTCGATCTCGGCCAGTTTCGGCCGTTCCAGCCGGCAGCGTTCGGTGGCATAGCGGCAGCGAGGATGGAAGCGGCAACCGCTCGGCGGGTTGATCGGGCTCGGCACGTCGCCTTGCAGCACGATGCGCTCGCGCCGGTTGGTGCGGTCGAGATCGGCCGAGGGTACGGCGGAGATCAGCGCCTCGCTGTAGGGGTGGCGCGGCGACTTGAAGATCTCCTCGGTCGGCCCGGATTCCACGATTGACCCGAGATACATGACCGCGGTGCGGGTCGAGACTTGCCGCACCACCGAGAGATCATGCGCGATGAAGACATAGGTCAGGCCCAACCGCTCCTGCAGATCGGCGAAGAGGTTGACGATCTGCGCCTGGATCGAGACGTCGAGCGCCGAGACCGGCTCGTCGGCCACCACCAGGCTGGGTTCGAGCGCGATCGCCCGCGCGATGCCGATGCGCTGGCGCTGGCCGCCGGAAAATTCGTGCGGAAAGCGGTTGAGATGATCCGGCAGCAACTCGACCAGCCGCATCAACTCGGCAACGCGCTCCTTGATTTCGGCGCGGCTCCGCTTGCCATGCACCTTCAGCGGCTCGGCCAGCAGGTCGGCGACGCGGCGGCGCGGGTTGAGCGACGCGTAGGGATCCTGGAACACCATCTGCATCCGCTGCCGGACCGGCCGCAGCCGGCTGGTGCTTGCCGAGGAGATGTCGCTGCCTTCGAACTCGATCTTGCCCTCGGTGATCTCGTAGAGCCGCACCAGGCAGCGGCCCAGCGTGGACTTGCCGCAGCCGGATTCGCCGACCAGACCCAAGGTCTCGCCGCGCCAGACGTCGAGCGAGACGTTGTCCACCGCGTGGACGATCGTGTTGCCGCCGGGCAGGATGCTGTTGCCGACCCGAAACTGCTTGGTGACGCCGCGCGCTTTGAGCAGCGGTACGCCCGAGGGTGCCGTCTGTCCCGCGCCGATCATCGCCCGGCCTTGCTGAGGCGGCTGTCGGGATGCGCGGCGCGGAACCGCGCCTCGGCCCGCTGCGCCGGCGGGATCCAGCAACGTGCGAGATGCGCCTCGTCGCTCTCGAGCTCCGGCATCCGGTCGCAAGGCTCGAAGCGCTGGCCGCAACGCGGCCGGAACGAGCAGCCCTCCGGCAGATTCAGCAGCGAGGGCGGTGCGCCGGGGATCGAGACCAGCCGCTTCATCCGCGCGCCGGTCAAGGGCGGGATCGAATTGAACAGGCCCCAGGTATAGGGATGCTGCGGATCGAGGAAGACCTGTTCCTTGGTCCCGGCCTCGACGATCTTGCCCGCATACATGACGACGACGCGGTCGGCGATCTCGGCGACGACGCCCATGTCATGGGTCACCAGCATGACCGCCGAGCCGAAATCCTTCCTGAGGCGTCGGATCAGGTCGAGAATCTGCGCCTGCACCGTGACGTCGAGCGCGGTGGTCGGCTCGTCGGCGATCAGCAGCGCGGGATTGCAGGACAGCGCCATCGCGATGAACGCGCGCTGCCGCATGCCTCCGGAAAGCTGGTGCGGATAGCGGTCGATGGTCTTGTCCGGGTTGGGAATGCCGGTCTCGCGGAGGAGCTCGATCGCGCGGTTGCGGGCCGCTTTCGCCGAGAGATCGGTATGGGCGCGGAGCTGCTCGATGATCTGCCAGCCGATGGTGTAGACCGGTGTCAGCGCCGTCATCGGGTCCTGGAAGATCATGGCGATCTCCTCGCCCCGCACGTGGCGCAGTTCGGCTTGCGGCATGCCGATCAGCTCGCGGCCTTTGTATTTAATCGAGCCGCCGATCACGGCATTGGGATCGTTGATGAGGCCGACGATGCTCAAGAGCGTGACGGTCTTGCCACAGCCGGACTCCCCGACCACGCTGACGATCTCCTGCGTGTCGATCGTGAAGGAGACGCCGCTCACTGCCCGCACCAGGCCTTGCTGAGTGCGGAAGGAAACGGTGAGGTCCTTCACCGCGAGAAGGGGGACCGCCCCCTGCCCCACGGCGCTATCGGCCGCGGACCCGACTTCTTGCGGCCTAGCGGCCGCGGACCCTGGGGTCGAGGATTGCATAGGCCATATCCACCACGAAGTTCGCGCCGACCACGAAGAACGACGCGTAGACAACCGAAGCCAGGATCACCGGCAGGTCGAGGCTCTTCAGCGAATCATATGTCAGCTTGCCCACGCCTTGGAGTCCGAAGACCACCTCGGTCAATAGGGCGCCGCCGCCGACCAGCGCACCGAAATCGAGACCGAATAAGGTCACGAAAGTGATCAGCGAGGTTCGGAGCGCATGCCGGAGCAGGATTCGCGTCTCGGTCAGGCCCTTGGAGCGCGCGGTCCGGATGTAGTCCTCTTCGTTGGCTTCGATCAGGCTCGCGCGCAGGACGCGCCCATAGAGGCCGATGTAGAGAATCGCCAGCGAGATCCAGGGAATGAGCATGGTCTTGAACCATTCCCACGGATCGTCAAGCAATGGCTTGTAGCCCAGTGCCGGAACCCAGGAGAAGAGGAAGGTGTCGTGGAACCGGCTCTGGGTGATGAGATTGAGCACCGAGCCCAGCCAGAAAACCGGCATCGATATGCCGATGAGGCCAAGAATCATCAAGCCGCGATCAATGACACTGCCTTTGGTCGCGGCTGCGGCGACGCCGACGATGATTCCACCGATCACCCAGAGAATCGCACCACCGAACACCAGCGAGAGCGTCACCGGCATCGCATCGACCAGCTGCGGCACGACCTTCTGCCCGCGATTCTGGAATGAAGTGAGATCGCCCGTGATGAAGAGCCGCTTCATCATCAGCCCGTATTGCACGTAGATCGGCCGGTCGAAGCCGAAATCCTTCCGGACTGCCGCCAGCACTTCCGGCGAAGCGTTGCGTCCGGCGATGCGCGCGGAAGGGTCGGAACCCGGCGTCGCAAAGAAGATCAGGAAGACGATGACGCTGATCCCGAACATCACGAAGACCATCTGGACCAGGCGGCGAATGAGCGTGCTCAGCATCGGAGGACTCTAGTCGCCTCCGATCCGGAGCTTGGAGCGTGGGTCCAGCGCGTCGCGCACGCCGTCGCCGAACACGTTCAAGGTCAGCACGGTGACGGCGATGGCGATACCGGGCGCGAGCGCGACCATCGGCCGCGAATAAAGCAGGGTCTGTCCGTCCTGGATGATGGTGCCCCAGCTCGCATCCGGCGGCTGCACGCCGATCGAGAGGAATGACAATGCGGACTCCGTCACCATGTTGAGCGCCATCATCAGCGGCACGAAGACGATCAGCGTGGTCGCGACGTTCGGCAGGATGTCCTTCCAGAGGATTCGGTGCGCCGGAACGCCGAGCCCGACCGCAGCCAGCACGAACTCGCTGTTCTTCAGCGACAGCACCTGGCCGCGGATCGGCCGGGCGATATAGGGCACGTAGACAATGCCGATGATGAAGATCGGGAGCCACAGGCTGCCGGCCCGAATCACGATCGGACCGATTTCGATGCTGGAATTGATCAGCACGATCGAGAGCGAGATCGCCAGCAGGAAGATCGGAAATGCCCAGATCACATCCAGGATGCGCGCGAGGACGGCATCGACCGCCCCGCCGAAGAAGCCGGCGATCACGCCGAGCAGTCCCGCCAGGATCAGGCACAGCACAGTCGAGGCGCTAGCGATCCAGAGCGAGTTCAGGCCGCCGTAAAGCATGCGGGCCATCACGTCTCGCCCCTGGTCGTCGGCGCCGAGGAAATAACCGTGAAGGTTCCAGGTCGGACCGATCGGGGTGGTGCCGAGGCCGAGGCCTTCGGTCGACTCCTCCAGGACGGACAGCTCCTGGCCTTCGACGATGACGGTGCCGTCATAAGAGGTGAATGGATCGGTATGCGCGATGTTCGCGGCGTAATAAGGCGCGAAGCTGCAGCCGATCACGATCAGGATGAACAGCAGCAGGGCCGCCATCGCGGCCTTGTCGCGCACCAGCTTCCGGAACGCGGTGACCCAGGGCCCCGCGGCCGGCCGGCGCTTTGCGCCGGCCGGTTCCGCTTGCCCTGGGATGTTACTGCCAGTCGAAGTCTCTGACGCTGCCATGTTGAAGAGCGGGTGGCGTCAGTGGTTATGCGCGGCTTGGGTTCACTGCACCCACGCCTGATAGACCATGAAGTAGAACTGCGGATTGAACTGGAAGTTGCCGAGGCGCTTGGACACGAAATCCACATGCTTCGGCGTGAACAGCGTCGCCGCGGCCGCCTTGTCGGTCACGGCCTTGTCGATCTCCTTCCACATATCGTCCGCCTTCTTCTGATCGGTGACCGCGACCTTCAGCGCTTCCTTCATCTTGGCGTCGATTTCCTTGTCGCAGAAACCGGCGATGTTGATGGAGGAATCCGAGCCCTCGTGGAAGCTGTCGCAGCCGAACAGGATGTTCAGGAAGTCCGAGGCTGCCGGATAATCCTGATACCACTGCGTGACGCTGATCTGCACCTTGTTGTTGGTGTTCTGGATATAGGTGAACTGGATGTTCGACGAGATCGGCTTCAGCTCGGCCTTGAAGCCGAGTTCATTCAGCACGCTCTGAATGTAGGTGCCGACGGACTTCGAAACCGCGCTGTCCTCGGAGATCACGGTGACCGGCTGGCCCTTCTGGCCGGACTCCTCCATCAGCTTCTTCGCCATGGCCATGTCTGGGCCGTTATACTTCCCGCCACCCGGATTCTTGGTGTAGGGGCAGTACGGCTCGTGGCCGGGGAAGCCGGGCGGGAGGATCTGGCAGACCGGCTGTGCCAGCACCTTGCCGCCGAACCGCTTCACCAGCGCGTTGCGGTCGAGGGCGTAGGAGACCGCCTGGCGCGCCTTCTCGTTGTTGAACGGCGGGATGTTGACGTTCATCGGCGCGTACCACATTGCGGTCAGCGGCGTGACGTGGACCTGGTCCTTGTACTTGGTGCCGATCTCGGCGAGGCGATCGGCCGGCGGCTGGTCGAAGGCCCAATCGGCCTGGCCGTTCGCGACGGCGGTCACTTCCGCTTCGTCGGTCAGGCCGAAATCCATGACGACGACGTCCGGATAGCCGTCCGGCTGCGCGTCCTTGCTCCACTCCTTGAAATGCGGGTTGCGCACGATCTTGAGCTGCTTGTTAGGATCGTAGCTCTCGACCATATACGCGCCGGTGCCCGGCAGCGGATCGGTGCCGACGTCCTTGGCCGGTGAATCCGCCGGCAGGATGACCGCGTGCGGCACGGCCAGCTTGTAATAGATCTCGGCATCAGGCTGCGTGAGATGAATGGTCACCGTGTTTGCCGCCTCGTCGCCGACCACGCCGCCTTCGAGCGTGCAGGTCGCGGCCTCCTTGAGGCATTTGTCGGCGCCGACGATACCGGCATAGAAGCCGCCGGCGGTCGGGCTGGAAACCTTGAAGATGCGCTGGAACGAGGCCACCACGTCCTTCACGGTCACGTCCTGGCCGTTCGAGAACTTGATGCCCTTGCGGAGCTTGAAGATCAGCGTCTTGCCGTCATCGGCGACCTGCGGCATGTCCTCGGCGAGATCCGGAACGACCTTGAAGCCCTCCTCGCCCACGCCCTTCTTGAAATTCAGGAGCCCGTCATAGAGGCCCTGATAGAGCTGCCAGTATTGCAGGGTATAGTTGATCTGCGGATCGATCGTGCCGCCGGCGCCGACCGCCACCAGGCGCATGGTGCCGCCGCGGTGATCTTGCGCTTGCGCCGCGGGCGTGGCGATGAGCGCGGCAGCCGTCAGGCAAAGGGCACCGGCAGAGATGCCGAGCCAACTCGTTTTCTTCATGGATAGCCTCCTGTTTCAACCTGTTCGGTCTTTTATCTATCTGCACACCCTGTCACCCGAGCTTGGCTTTGGAGAGGCCGCGTGTCGCCGCGGCCCGCCGGACCCTTTGGTGGTTGCGGTCAGGTTACGTCCCGCATCTGCGAACGGCAAAGCTAGCAAATTTACTAGGGGGTGGGTAAGCTGGCTGCCCATGCAGGATACGTTAGCCGGTTTTGAGAGCAACCTCGACCGGGCGCATGGGCTGGACAACCGCCTGGATGCCGCCCAGGACGCCCTCGCCGCCTTCGGCTTCACCTCGATCATTTACGATTACACCCCGGTCCCCTTCGCCCATGACGGCGAGCTGATCACCCCCAGCCTGCTCAAGCTGCGGAATATCGAGGCCAATATGGCGGATCTCTGGTGCCGCGGCGGCTATTACCAGATCGATCCCGTGCAATTGGTCGCCGCCCGTAGCGCGGCGCCCTTCGTCTGGTCCTATGTCCGGCCCGAAGGCTCGGCCCTCGCCCAGGTGATGGGGCCGAAACACGCACCGGTCGTCAGCTACCTCAAGGATACGCGGATGACGTGCGGCGTGACCGTGCCGATCCATCTTTCGGGTGGCGATTTCGCCACCTTCACCGGGATCCGCATCGATCCCGAGGGCGATTTCGGCGCCGGTGTGCGGCAGCATCTGGCCGCCATCACCCTGATCGGCCACGTGTTTCACAACGCGGTCTATCCCGATCTCGACCCGAAGCTGAAGACCTGCCAGCACGTGCGCCTGACGCCGCGGGAGAAGGAGTGCCTGCGCCTGACCGCCCAGGGCCTGACGGCGAAGCAGATCGCCCACAAGCTTGGACGCGCCGTCGGCACGATCAATCTCCACCTCAACCTCGCAATCCGGAAGCTCGGTGCCAAGAACCGGGTCCAGGCGATCGCCCGCGCCGCGCATTACCGTCTGCTCGACGGCGCCTGCTGAATCGCGCGCACTATAATTTTTGCTAGCTGGCTGGCGCTTCCGGCCCGGCGCTAGGCTCGCTCCATGTTTGAACAGGGGGCGATCATGGCTGGACCACAATCGATCGAAGGCTTCGCACCGTTCGGCGGGCATCAGACCTGGTACCGCGTCACCGGTGATCTCAAGGCCACGAAGAAACCACTGGTGATCCTGCATGGCGGTCCTGGCGCCAGCCACGACTATACCGACCGGATGAAGCTGATCGCGAACCAGGGCCGCGCGGTCATCCATTACGACCAGCTCGGTTGCGGCAAGTCCACGCATCTGAAGGACAAGGGCGTCGACTTCTGGACCGTGCAGCTCTTCCTCGACGAGCTCGAGAATCTGAAATCGCATCTCGGGATCAAGGACTATCACCTGCTCGGCCAGTCCTGGGGCGGCATGCTCGGCGCCGAGCATGCCGTCACGCAGCCGAAAGGCCTGAAGTCCCTCACCATCTCGGACTCCCCGGCTTCCATGGAGCTCTGGGTGCAGGAGGCGAACAGGCTCCGCGACCAGCTCCCACCGGACGTGCAAAAGACCCTGCTGGAGCACGAAGCCGCCGGCACCACCACGTCGAAGGAATACACGACGGCGATGATGGTGTTCTACGCACGCCATGTCTGCCGGGTGCAGCCGATGCCGGAGGAAGTCGTCCGCAGCTTCGCCCAGATCGAGGAGGACCCGACCGTCTATTTCACCATGAACGGCCCCTCCGAGTTCCATGTGATCGGCAGCCTGAAGCACTGGTCGATCATCGACCGGCTGCACAAGGTGCAGGTGCCGACGCTCTTGATCAGCGGCAAATACGACGAAGCGACGCCGGCGACGGTCCAGCCCTACCAGGACAACATCAAAGGCGCGCGCTGGCAGATCTTCGAACATTCCAGCCACATGCCCCATGTCGAAGAAACCGAGCTCTACATGAAGAGCGTCGGCGCCTTCCTCGATCAGAACGACTGAGGCGCCAGGAAGGCGTCGCTGAGAACGGTGCTGGCCAGCAGTTCGGGCAGCCGCTCCGGCGCAAGCCCTTGTGCAGCTTCACCGAGCGGCTGTCCGTCCGCCAGGGCTCGGACGAGCCGGAACGCTGCGCCGTCGAGGCGGACAACGGTCACGACGCCCGCGCGGCGCCAGATCATGAGAGCGACGCCGCCGGCATCGAGCGACACGCCCTCCTCTCTACCGGTCGCGACATCGCGGATCGCAAGCAGCGGATAGGACGACGCCAGCAGCGTCAGCGCGGGATGCGGCTTCAGGCGCAGCGCCTCGAGGTCCCCGACCTTGGCCAGACCCTCGGCGGTGAACGGCGCGGCATCCTCCGCACGCTCGGCGACATTCAGCGCCCAATCCAGCCGCGCGACATCGCCGAGATAAACCAGGCTCTGGGCACGCGGATCGGCTTCCAGGAAGGCGGGAAAGCCGCTACCATAGGCGGCAAGGCTCGGATCGCGCGGCGGATCGATTGCTAGGAACGAAAGCGCCAGTGCCTGGAACGCCGCCTCGCCGACCACCTTCTCCACGGTCGGGAAGTTCGCCGCCAGGGCAGCGGCCACGCTGATACGATGATGGTTGCGATAGACCGCGATCCGCCGCTCGGCCGTAAGTCCGTCCGGATCGATGCCGAGCTTCGCGACGGCCGAAGCATCGCCCCGCACCGCCCAGGCGAAATCGCGCTGCAGCTCAGCCAGCATGCCGCAGCTCCAATGTCCGGCGATGCGCATCGGCTTTCGCCGCCTCGTTCAGCAGCACATCGAGCGCCGGGATGCGGCTGTCCCATTCCACCAGGGTCTTCGCCTCGGGAAAGCGCACGACCGCCGCGCGATAGAGATCCCAGACCGGATCCGCCACGCACGAACCATGATCGTCGATCAGCAAGGTTGCATCGCCAAGCTCGGCCACATGATGTCCAGCGACATGGATCTCCTGCACCGTCGCCGGATCGAGCGCCGCCATCGCCGCGCGGGCCGGAAGACCGTGGTTGCGTTCGTTGACATAGAGATTGTTGACGTCGAGCAGCAAGCCGCAGCCAGTGCGCCGCGCCATCTCGGCCAGGAACGGGCCTTCTTCGATCGTCGAATGCGTGAAGGCGAGATAGGTCGAGGGATTCTCCATCAGGATCGGCCGCTTCAGCCGGTCCTGCACCCGCTCGATGTTGCGGACGAGAACCTGCAGCGCTTCCTCGGTATAGGGCAACGGCAGGAGATCGTTCAGATAGACGCCGTCCTGCCGGCACCACGCCACATGCTCGGAGACCAGCATCGGCTCGACCGTGGCGACCAGCGCCTCGAGCTTCTCCAGATGCACCGCATCGACCGCCGCGGCGCTGCCGAGCGAAAGGCCGACGCCATGCACGGCAATCGGATAGTCACGGCGCGCCTGTTCCAGCACGGTCATGCGCCGCCCGCCGCCCATATGGTTCTCGGCATGCACTTCCAGGAAGCCGATCGCGGGCTTCTGTTCCAGCACCGCGGCATGATGCGGCGCACGCCACCCGATCCCACTCAGCATCGCGCGATCACTCCGGATCCGTTCCGGGCGACGTAATCAGCCGCGCGCCACGGCCATAGGTGATGTAGGCCCAGATCCATTGCAGTGCCACCATGATCCGGCTGCGATAGGTATTGAGGAATCCGACATGAACGATACCCCAAAGCAGCCAGGCGAGCCGACCCTTGAGCTTGATCCGGCCGAAATCGGCGATCGCCGCCGAGCGCCCGATGGTCGCGAGTGATCCCAGATGATGGTACTTGAAAGGCCCCACCGGCGCCTTGCCGGCGAGCCGCGCCCGGATGACTCGCGCCACATAGGCACCCATCTGCTTGGCGCCCGGCGCCAGGCCGGGCACGGTGCCGCCGCCCGGCAACGGCACATGGGCGGTGTCGCCGGTGACGAAGATCTCCGGATGGCCCGGCACCGTCAGGTCCGGCTCGACGATGACGCGCCCGAGCCGATCTTTCTCCGCGCCGAGCCAGCGCGCGGCGGGCGATGCGGCCACGCCCGCGGCCCAGACCACCGTGCGCGACGGAATCGCCTGCACGCCGACCATGACGCCTTCAGCGGTGCAATCGGTCACCGGCTTGCCCAGCATGACCTCGACGCCGAGCTGCTCCAATTCCCGCTTGGCGACGTCCGACATGGATTCCGCGAAAGCCGGTAGCAGGCGCGGCCCCGCCTCCACCAGGATCACCCGCGCTTCGGCCGGATTGATGGCGCGGAAATCACCCACCAGCGAATGCCGGGCGAGCTCGGCGATGGCGCCCGCCATCTCGACCCCCGTCGGACCGCCGCCCACCACGACGAATGTCAGCAAGGCCCGGCGCTCGATCGGGTCGATACAGGTCTCGGCCTTCTCGAAAGCGATCAGCAGCCGCCGCCGGATCTGGGTCGCATCGTCGATCTTCTTCAGGCCTGGCGCCAGCGGCTCCCAGTCGTCATGGCCGAAATAGGCATGGCGCGATCCCGTTGCGACGATCAGACAGTCGTAGGGAATCGACCGGTCGCTCAGGAAGACGCGGCGATTCTCACGGTCGATGCCTTCGACGCGCGCCATCAGCACCGCGGCGTTCTTCTGCCGGCGCAGGATGCTGCGGATCGGCGTCGCGATATCGGCCGGCGACAAGGCGGCCGTCGCGACCTGGTAGAGCAGCGGCTGGAACAGATGATAGTTGCGGCGGTCGATCAGCGTGACCGTGCACGCCGCGCCGGCCAAGGCCTTTACCGCCGTCAGCCCGGCGAAGCCCGCACCCAAGACCACGACATGCGGCAGCGCATCCTTCGCGCTTTCGGTAACCGTCATGGTCTTCGGATCGGGCATCGCGTTCACGGGAAATGTCTCCGCCTATATATGGCGATCGAACGCCTTCTTCGCCAGATGATCCAGTGAAATGACTCCGGGACCGCGGCTCAGCAGCAGGAGCAGCAGGGTCATCCAGATCAAATGATCCACCCAGGACATAGGATAGACGAAGATCTGGATCACCAGGGTCATGCCGATCATCGGCAGTGTGGCGAGCCGCGTGCAGAGGCCGAGCACCAGCAGGATCGGCGTGCTGAGCTCGACCGCCGCGGCCATCGGCGCCGCGATTTCAGGCGGCAGGACCGGCACTTTGTATTCGTTGGCGAAGAGCTGGAGCGTCAGATCCCAATTGGCGAGCTTCGCCTGTCCCGAACGCCAGAAGATCATCGCCATGCTCACCCGCGCCATAAGCTGGATGAGGCTCAGCGGCAGCAAGCCGAGCCGATCGTAAATGCGGCGAATGCGGCCGAGCAGGTTCGGCGGGCTTGTTTCTTCCATCTTCATGGCCATGGTCATGACCCTCTCCTCTCGAGCATTCTCGATATCGATGGCGCAAGTCTCGCCCCGCACGGCGGCGATGATGTCCGCTTGGCTTGCGCCGACGACCTGGCGTCGCACGCGGTTCGGTAGCGGGTCGGATCTGCTCTGGGACGCCATGGCGGGAAATGCGTGATAGGCGGCGGGACGACCGGAGCCGTCCCGCCGTGTGGTTGCGCGATCAGGACTTCTTCGGCTCCATGCTGCCGCCGGAGATCTTGCCGCAGACTCCGGTCGGGACGTAAATCCAGGCGTCGCCCTGCATCGGCTGGGTCACCGTGCCGGCACAGGAATTGGTCGCGGTCTGGCAATCGTTCTGGCCGCTGGCGGCGATTCCGAAACACTTCTCGGATTCATAGTTCGGCTTGGCGGCCGGGCCGGCATTGGCCTGGCTCATGGCGACAAGGCCGATGGCGGCAGTCGCGGCGGCCATCAGGAGGGCATTGGTGGTCTTCATCGGATGGTCTCCTCATAAGTCTGGTTCAGGGTCGGAGGGCTGTCCCCGTGGACAGTTCGAAGGTACGCGCCCGGGGGTTACAGGCGAAATGCCGCTTTGTTGGGAAAACGATAGCGCCCGGGCATGGTTGGTTGCCTAGAGATACGTCTTGTTGATATCGACCGTGGAGCGGCGCCCGATCGAATCGAAGTTCGCCTTCAGCCAGGCATCGGCATGGGCGCGGCCCACTTCCTTCAGGTCCAGCAGGAAATCCCAGTCGGCATTGAACTTCGACAGCACGCTGAACTCCTGCATCTTCTCCTCGGCCGAGATCGCGTGGATGTGAAGCCGCTTCAGCCGGTCCATCTCGATCTCGCCGTCGTCGATCAGCCGGCTCACGAAGCTGATCGCCCGCATCTCGCGCATCAGCGACGAGTTGAAGCTGATCTCGTTGATGCGATTCAGAATCTCGCCCGCCGTCACCGGCAGTTCCTTGCGCATCAGCGGATTGATGTGGACGACCATCACGTCGGGGCTGGCGCAATGATAGATCAGCGGGAAGATCGCCGGATTGCCCATATAACCGCCGTCCCAATAGGCCTCGCCGTCGATCTCGACCGCCTTGAACAGGAAAGGCAGGCAGCCCGAGGCTAGCACCGCATCGGCGGAAATCTCGCCGTCGCAGAACACCTTGACCTTGCCGCTCCGTACGTTGGTGGCGCAGAGGAAGAGCTGGATCGGCAGCTTCGATTTGCGCATCTGCTCGAAGTCGATCGCAGCCGTAAGCACGTCGCGCAGCGGATTCCAGTTGGTGGGATTGAGCTGGTAGGGTGACAGCACGCGGGTCACGAAATCCAACCACATGAAGGCCGGCGAATTGTCCAGCGCATGATTCCCGGTGAGCTTGTCCCACCAAGTCGCCTGGAACGGAGTCTGCGCCGCGGCATGGGCGATGCGGCGCCAGAAATTGCCGAGCGCCGCCCTGGCACCGGCCCTGCCGCCCTGCTGATAGCCATAGACCATCACCGTCGCGTTCATCGCCCCGGCCGAGGTCGCGGAGATGCCGTCGAACACCAGCCGCTCGTCTTCCAGCAGCCGGTCCAGGACGCCCCAGGTGAAGGCGCCGTGGGCGCCGCCGCCTTGCAGGGCGAGGTTGAGATGCCGCGTTTCGACCGAGGCGTTGTGTAACCCCGGTGCGGCTTTCAGCGTATCTACGGTCATGGACGATCTCTCGGCTCGGTGTCGGAGACCTGCAATCTGACCGCTCCCCTTCATCCGGGGAAATGCCAGGACCCTATGGTTTCGATGCGGCATCGGCATCGCCGGATCGATGCCTTAGAGGTATAGTTGCGGCATCGATCGGTGGGACCAGGACCGGGCTAAGCCAATGGAAATGCACCAAATCCGCTACTTCCTGGCGGTCTGCAACACGCTCAATTTCACGCGCGCGGCCGAGCAGTGCAACGTCACCCAGCCGGCGCTGACCCGCGCCATCCAGAAGCTTGAGGAGGAGCTCGGCGGCCTGCTCTTTCGCCGCGAGCGAAAGCTCACGCATCTGACCGACCTCGGCCTCCTGGTGCGCCCGCAGCTGGAAACCATCCTGAAG